>Ga0208815_1000217_pt1 | contig 18280 bp, 17 predicted proteins | sample Virmet3438_5245_FD_185733 | JGI IMG/M metagenome (GOLD analysis project Ga0208815, IMG submission 185733) | Marine viral communities from the Southern Atlantic ocean transect to study dissolved organic matter and carbon cycling - metaG... | ecosystem: Environmental > Aquatic > Marine > Oceanic ... | reverse complement strand
CCTAGTGCCGTTACACAGGTGAGTAAGGAACTTATTGACATGGGGTGTTACGAAGTATCCCTTGGCGATACTATCGGCGTAGGCACACCAATGTCTACACAACTGCTGTTAGATGACGTATTGAAAGAGATTAATGTCAGCAAAGTTGCCGCCCATTTCCATGATACTTATGGACAAGCGCTAGTGAATTTATACACTGCCCTTGGATATGGCATCTCTTCCATTGATTCAGCTGTTGCAGGACTTGGAGGCTGCCCGTATGCCAAAGGCGCAAGTGGGAATGTTGCAACGGAAGACGTCCTATATATGTTGAACGGTATGGGTATATCAACAGGTATAGACATGGCGAAATTGTTAAAAGCGTCTTCTTACATTTCAGAACTTTTAGGCCGCTCTCCCGTGTCGAAAGCAGCTAATGCGCTTCTAGCAAAATAAAAATCTGATGGGGGATGCGGCAATGCGCCCCCTCTAAGAAAGACACCCACCCTAATTGTGAAGTCTCACTTTAAATCACCGTTTATGTAATGGGTGTCTTTATAAGTTTATAGGCACAAACTCAAAAATACATTCTTTCACGCTCAGCCAGTTAACTTTGCAATGGATGTCTCTTCAAATATTCATTACTTTTCATCGAAAAGTCTTACGTTGGGTGTCTCTTCTAAAACAAAACAAGTCCATCGGTCAGGTCACAACTGAATATTCACAATGCTAAGGTCACACAATGACTAATTACCTTGCATTTATCTAACATGGCTCAAAGCAGAAAATCCCTCATTAGTTTAAAAGATACACCCTACTATCATTGTATATCTCGCTGCGTGCGCCGTAGCTACCTCTGCGGGTACGACCGAAACAATAGAGTTAGTTACGAGCATCGAAAATCGTGGGTAGAACAACGGCTGTTATTTTTGAGCCGGGTATTCGCGATAGATATTTGTGCTTACGCTGTTATGAGTAACCATGTCCATATCGTTTTATGCGTGAATAAAGAGGCAGCGCTCTCATGGTCATTACAAACTGTGTTACATCAATGGCATAAAATGCACAAAGGAACCGTACTTACTCAAAAGTTTATGAAGGGCGAGATCTTGAGCGAAAGTGAGTATGAGACAGTTAAAAGTACTGCTGATGTGTATAGAAAAAGGCTCTACGACATAAGCTGGTTCATGAGAAATTTAAACGAGTATATTGCGAGAAAAGCAAACGAAGAGGACGATTGTACTGGCAGATTTTGGGAAGGTCGCTTCCGTTCACAAGCATTGCTAACAGAAAAAGCTCTACTTTCATGTATGGCATATGTTGACTTAAACCCTATACGCGCAAAGGTTGCAACGGGCTTACAAGACTCATATCACACAAGCATTAATAAAAGATTGAACACGAGTATTTCACAAAACAAGACAATAAAAGGGTTAATGCCATTAAAGAGCCACCAACGATGTAGAAACACTCGCGGCTTAGATTTCACATTGAATGACTATTGCGATCTTCTTAACCAGTCAATCCAACTGTTGCGCAACACCGATTCGATAGCCGCTCAAACGAGACCCATTCAACATGTAAAACCTCTTGGTGTATGCCAACATCATTGGCATCACATTATCAGTGATTTCGAAAACGTGTTTTCAGTCGCGGCAGGAGACGGTTCATCTATGCGGAAGTTCCAAGCAAATACTAAAAGAAAACGAATGGCCAAAATATCTTCGGCAGCGATATGCTTTGACTAAACCATTCTACTTCTCGTCAGGTAAGATAACAGTAGTGATAATTGCCAGTAACAGCATACCAGCCATAATATAAACCACTGAAAAGGTTAAAACAGGGGTTAATGCAGCGTAAAGTGCACCGAATGCTAATAAAATCATACCTATAGCCGTGTTTGAGAAGCCAACCAGCTCTGTTCTTTCATGGCCTTCTTTAACATCTAAACTATATGTTTTCCGTCCGGTTCTTACGCCAGCATGGGATACCGATAACAAGAAAAACAACAGTGCAGAGGTTACAATCGGCGTCGTTTGCAATGTAAGCAAACCAATGCATGAAATTATTGCGAGTAACCCTGAAATTTGAAGGGTTAACTTTGCGCTTTTGTCTGCAATCTTGCCCCAAATTATTGATGATAGAAGAGCAGCAGTTGCTTCGGCTCCTATATAAATTGGAAGCAGCTCTTTTACATCTCCATTTTTTTCTATCATAAAATAAGGCGCAACCAAGGCTGAGTGAACGAAAAGCCCTCTTACCAAAATGAATTTGTAAACCGTGGCGTCGAAGTCAATACTAAACGCTTTCTCCTCTTTATCACCCACATCTACCGTCGTTTTAACAGGCCATACACATATAAGGGTCAAAACAAATGATAAAAGACTCCCGCACAAGACTATCAGCAGCACGTTCGAAGAAAGAGAGCCGTCGTAAATTGTCAAAGGTATAGCGATAACAAGGGTGACCATGCCTGAAACGGTAGATGCAATTCCGATTAGGTTACCCCGCTCTCCTTTCTTAGCTACGTCAGCCTCCATATCTTTCACGGTAAGAGAACAGGCAGAGCGACCCAGGCTCAAGAAGACAAGGGAAATAAGTATCAAGGTACCCGCCAAGCCCCCTGAAAATAAAATGACCGCGAGCAGCATACAGAAAACTGAAAGCGTTTGTGTGAGCATACCGACACGCCAAACCAAGTGCCGCTGAGTATGTTTTCGAAGATAAATGCTAATAAGTACTTGAGGCAGAAGCGCGCCCGACTCTCTAATTGGAACCAGCCAGCCTATCATCCAAACTGGTGCGCCAATGCTAATAAGAAGTGCGGTCAAGGTTGTTTTAGCAGAGATCAGTAGGTCGGCTAGTTTATTAAGCGAAAGGCCTGTAATAAGTAATTTTTTTGTTTCATGGAAGGTAAGCATGCACCGCAATTCGATTGAACATATACGGTGCACTTATCCAGTCAGATCAGAAAGTTGTATGCCCTACCCAGCGTTTTCGGCGAGTATTTTGAGATTTTCTAGACCCATTTCGAAATCAGGACCAATCATGCTGTCCATCATCAAAGCAAAATATTTGTTTATTGGGTTATTATCTACCGAGCCTTCATCTCTCCAGGTTACAAGAGAACCATTTTCTGTGGGCTCAATTTCTACGACGCCCGATGAACCCATGTCAAAATCGGGAAAATATAATCGGTACATCACACGTCTGTTATGCTCTAGTTGCGTAATCTCCATTTCTCCATTTCCCTCGGTTTCACTTAACCACTCGGAACGCATCCCAATAGCTCTATCAGGCCCTGAATAATCAAGTTTCATATCAGGATCACGCTTGAACCATACGCCCCATTTCTTCCACTCTTTCAAATCAACGACATAGGGATATATTTCTGATGGCTGAGCATCAATATTAATTGTTCTTTCAACGCTGTAATCTTTAGGAATAAAAAAGCTTGTTGCGACAAATAATACGATAACAACACCTACGACCATTAAGAGTTTTTTTAACGCTCCCATCTGAGACTCCATAAAAGAATTGACCCTTCAAATATAACATTTAATTAACACTTGTCACTTAAAGATCTTTCTTACTCATTTTAGTGTTAGATAGACACCCATCCCGTCATGTTTAACGCGATTGAAAGCAAATATATACTCACATTAACCATTATGATCCTTCTCTTTCGCGTTACCGGGAAAGGACATGCAGCAATAAAACCTTATGATGCATGAAGTAACCACTTCGTTTATCGAGCAAAGTGTAGACTAACTTTCTACAGTTTAAAAATGGGTGTCTACACAGTGATTTGCTTTGATCGAGGGTCTCTTCTGGATGCGCATGATGAAATTGAGTTGTGTGTCTCGCTAACTTTTTTATCGTCAAATTTACTAAGTAACTAACTCATAGTAGCGATGGGTGTCATGCTAAAATTTTAATTCAAGAATCCTATTCCAGAGTAAGAATAAGAGATAAGGGTGGGTGTCTCTGTAAGGGCGAGAGCCCCCCAACCTACAATTTTTTAAAAACATTTACCATTTCATCACAAAGCATGAAAATCGCGCTGTCATTCTAAATTATCTTGTGTAATATGGATTTAGGTTATCAAGAAAGCCTGTTCAATCAGGCCTATCATGCATAGCGCAGTCAATCGCAACACTTCGTTTTCTTTTTATATTTCTATCGATACACAGTTGTCGCTTTATTACAGGAGTTTATAGGAAATGGCAGATCAAAGTTCTCGTTACATTAGTAACCTTACTCGCGATACATATGCGCTCATCCTCGCGGGTGGTAAAGGTTCTAGACTACACGAGCTCACTAATTGGCGAGCCAAACCGGCACTTTATTTCGGCGGTAAATTTAGAATTATCGATTTCCCGCTATCAAATTGTGTTAATTCAGGTATCCGTCGAATAGGCGTGGTTACCCAATACAAGTCGCATTCTCTTATTCGTCACTTGGTTCGCGGTTGGGGTCATTTCAAAAAAGAACTTGGCGAATCTGTAGAAATCCTACCCGCTTCTCAACGTTTCTCCGACAGTTGGTATGAAGGAACCGCAGACGCGGTCTTCCAAAACATAGATATCATTCGTGATGAGCTTCCAAAATATGTCATGATCCTTTCAGGCGACCACATATACCGTATGGACTACGGTGATATGTTGGCCAAGCACAAAGAGTCTGGTGCAAAAATGACGGTTTCATGTATGTCAGTGCCCTTGGAAGAAGCCGCGGGTGCGTTTGGCGTTATGTCGGTTGATGAAAACTATCGTATTAACGGATTTGAAGAGAAGCCAGCTAACCCGACTCCACTTCCTAATGACCCAACGCGCTGCTTAGCATCTATGGGCAATTACGTGTTTGATACAGAGTTTTTATTCGAGCAATTACGTGTTGATGCTGAAAATATGGGCTCGCAGCGAGACTTCGGTAAAGACATCATTCCATCAATCATCGCCGACCACCCTGTATATGCCTATCCTTTTGAGAAAAGTGGCGAAGACAACGCCTATTGGCGCGATGTAGGTACTATCGACTCATTTTGGGAAGCCAATATGGAAATGGTTTCTCCTGTACCTCAATTGAACCTCTACGATAGAAAATGGCCCATATGGACATACCAAGAGCAACTGCCACCTGCAAAGTTTGTTTGGGAAGACCACGACAGACGTGGTGAAGCGATTAACTCCGTAGTTTCTGGGGGCTGTATAATTTCAGGCTCTACACTTCGTTCATCTATTTGCTTTTCCAATGTACGCGTACATTCCTATGGCCTTATTGAGGACGCCGTTATTCTTCCTGATGTGGAAATTAAACGCCATTGTAAGCTGAAAAAAGTGATTATTGATCGAGGTTGTGTCATTCCTGAAGGTACTACAATTGGTTACGATCACGAGCAAGACAAGGCACGTGGATTCCGCGTATCTGAAAAAGGCGTGGTACTGGTGACGCGAGAAATGTTAGGTCAGCCCGTGGGTGGTCTTAGCAAGCCTAGAAAGCACGACTAACTCATTTATCCTAATGTTATGGCGAGATTGATTTTGGCGCTAAAACGCTTAAATCAATCTCTGTAATATTTAATTCGCCTCATTATTCCACTGCGTTAATTTACGCTCAATAAAGCTCGCTACCTGCTCAGGGTGTTCTAGTGGAAACATGTGGCCACCATCGAGCACGCTATGCTCAATAGCATTATGCGTCAGAAGCCGCGAGTACATTTCTGGCTTACACACGTTACTTTTGCTTCCAGTCGCCAATACGGCCGGACACTTAAGCTTTCCTTTATATTTACCCAAATTGTGCGGAACATTGCGAAACAAATCTGCTTCTACTTCTGCACGAAATGTGAGTGAAATATTGTCCCCCTTCAAGGCGGTTACAGATTTTACATAATCGCGCACGCATCGTTTATCCATATCCCTAAACAATGCTTTGCTGTGAAAGTACGCCACCATATCAGTATTGCTTGGCCAGCTGGTCTTGCGTGTTTGCGCGAGTTTCGCTGGCGTTAGCTTGTTAATTAACGGCGTGTGTTTCGCGAATTTAAAAAAGTAACTTAACGGGCCAACAACAAGTGGCGGATCGAATAAAATAATGCCTCTGAACAGCTCTGGCGCCTCGCATGCCGCCATGTAGGTAATTACAGCACCAAATGAATGCCCAATACCATACACGCCTCGCGGATCCTTGTTCTCTTTTTTTATATGCTTGATGAGTTCTTGAACTTGATTGCGCCAGTTACCATTCACTGGAAGCTGAGGATCGTGTCCAAAGCGCTCAACATGAAGACGATGAAAGTGATCAGGTAACGCTGAAAACATCGCACTATAACTACCTGCGGGAAATCCATTTGCATGGGCAAAATGAAAACTCAACTCTGACGACGTCACCAAAACACTCCTTTATACTCAAACAACAAAGGGGCTTTAAATCAGCCCCTTAGCATGAAAGTTCGATAATACTATAAGCCTCTGGCTTCTGCCATTTCCCAATCTTTTACAATCTTCGTGCTCGTCCATAAGAACACGGCAATAGAAAGCGCGTAAGGAACTACCAGGTAGATGAGTGCCTGTCTCAATGCCTCCGTCTCGCCTAAAGATGGCACCAATGCTTGGCTAATAATACCCGTCAGCGTTGGGCCACCGCCCAGCGCAATGATGTTCAATACGAAGAAGAACAACGCTGTCGACATGGCTCTTACGTTTATTGGAGCTAGTGTCTGTGCCATCGCAAAACTTGGCCCTAGGTATGAACCACTGGTGAATAACAACAGCGCCATGAGCCCTACTGATAGCCACAAATCTTGCACTTGTAACGATGCATAAAATGCCGGCACACCAATAATAAGTGCGATAGCGGGCAATAACGCATAAGCTTTTTTATTGTGCTTACCCCATCTATCAGCAATGTAGCCTCCTAGCCATACACCGAGCGCATAGGCGGTGCCATTGATAATGCCAAAAACGATTAGCAACTGTGTAATATCTAAACCCGCAAAGGCGCGAACGTAGTAATCAATTACCCATGTCGATATGGCATAGTTACCGAATGATCCAAAGGAAATACCCAGTGCCATTCCCCACCACGTCGGAATTTTCAGTAACATCTTGAGCGACGACTTTACACTCGGCTTATTCGCATCATCTGCGCTTGGTAAAGAGACCGTTCTGGCAGGTTCCTTGATCGTGAGCTTAAGCAAAATAGCCAGTAACACCCCTGGAATACCTACGCTGTACATTACCGTTCGCCAGTCGGCAGAGCCGCCCTGTAAAAAGAACGCTGATGCAAAGAACGCAAGCATGACGCCAAAAGGAATACCTAAAGAGTATATTGCGAGCGCGCCCGCGCGTTTTTCTTTAGGGAATAAGTCAGAAATAATACTGTGGGACGGAGGACTACCACCCGCTTCACCAATGCCGACACCAATACGTGCTATGGCAAGCTGCATGTAATTGGCTGCTAACCCAGATGCAGCGGTAAAACCACTCCAAAGCGTTAGAGAGATCGCAATGATATTAACGCGGCTGTACCTGTCGGCAAGCCATGCAATTGGGATCCCCATCACGGTATAAAGTAGCGCAAAGTAGATGCCTTTAAGCCACCCAAGTTGGGCGTCATCTAACCCCAAATCGGCTTTGATAAAAGGAGATAAAATCCCAATGATTTGCCTGTCTATAAAGTTAAAGGCATACACCAAGGTTAATATGAATAGAACGTAATTCCGGTAACTTCTAGATGCTCCTGCTTCTGCAGCGGGAATACCTTCAACGTGAGTATGGGCCATAACAGTCCTTTTGAGTGACAATAGCCCAGTCTATGCATTAGGCAAAAAAATAAACAACTAATTGTTACTTATTTGTTAACATAACGAAAATTTCTAACTGAGGCTTTTCGTTCTATAGCGCTTAAGGTACGATGACTAACACTTAACTCATCAGACCAGACAAGCAAATATGACAGTAGATGAATTGCTCAATATTCCTCAATTATCTCAAACTTCGGAAAACACATGGAAAGTTGATGGACTAGTTATCCCTAAGACGTGGGGACAGGGACGAACTGCGTTTGGAGGAATTTCTGCCGGTATGCTTTACACCGCAGTAAAGCAGCAAGTCACTGATAACCGCGTGCTGCGCTCTTTTACCACCAACTTTGTTGGTCCCCTATCTCTTGAAGTGCCTTTTTCTATCGAAGTAACGCTACTTAGAACAGGGAAAAATGTCTCTCAGTTCACCGCTCATGCTATTCAAGACGGCAAAAGCTGTGTTTTTTCGCAAGCCTGTTTTGGTGTTGCGCGTCAGTCAGGTATTCAAGTTGAGAATACAGATACACACGACATGCCTCAGCCGAATAAAGCAAAGTTCATCCCGCAAATACCTAAAGTTACGCCTAAATTCTTACGCTATTTTGATTTGGCAATTGAAGATGGCGGCATTCCATTTACGCGCAGAAAAACCAGCCATTATCACGGCTTTATGCGCTTCAAGCAGCCCCCTGAAGCCATCACTGATGCACATATCATTACTATGATCGACGCATGGCCACCTACACTTTTACAAATGATGAAGCTTCCGGCACCAGCCAGTACAGTAAGTTGGAACTTAGAATTTATCCATCCTCACAAGCCGGTAAGCCCGACCGACTGGTTTGCTTATAAGGCTCACACTAGACAAGCTGCAGATGGTTATGGCCATACTGAAGCGACGATTTGGGATAAGGATAATGAAGTGATTGCCATCAGTAGACAAACCGTAGCGATTTTCGACTGATCGCTACGGCATTTCGAAAAGCACGTTAAAAACGTTACATTAATACAGCATAAACGCGTTAGGGTTAAACAAGGAAATCACCGAAATACACTGCAGATTGGTGATATCTAGCGCGTCTTCTAAATCTTCGCGATTAAGCGACAATGCCTCATGCAATTCTGGCTTTAAGTTGTGATAACTCGGGTAGATCTCAGGGTTAACGTTATCGAGTGCCAACACATACGAGAGTTGTAGAATCTTCTCATCTGTAGAAGCAGACTCCTCCTCTTCTTTGTGGATACTGGCAATTGGCGTATAAATAGAGTTTGGAATATCCCACTTTTCAATTAATCTTGCCGATAATTCCGCATACGTGAACCCTAGCACTCCAAATTGAAGTTCAGCAGGACTTACTCTGGTGTTGAATGCCTGACAACGGGTTGCCGACTCAGGCAAAACCGAAACGGTTACCAGCTCGCCTATGTTGTGAAGCAGCCCCGAAACAAAGAGTCGCTCAGGCTCACGAATATTGCGCATATCGGCAAAGTATTTTGCCAAGAGACCGCACGATACACTTTGCTCCCAAAACTTGTCGAGATCGATACGTTGACCGTCTACATCACTGAATGCTTGGCTTACGCCATAAGCCAGTGCCAAGTCGTAAGTGGAGCGAGTCCCCACTACCTGGATGGCTCTTGTGACGGTGTCTATTTTATTAGGAAAACGATAGAGCGCTGAGTTTGCTACTCTTAGCAATTGCGTTGCCAATGACGGATCGAAAGCAATAATATCGCCGATGTCGTCAATGCTTGAAGCTTCATCATCCATACAAGCTTTAAGTCGAGTTACCGAATCAGGTAAAACAAAGAGGTTTTCCGCTTTCGAAACTAATTCATCTAAATTCATTCGTGCACTCTCTTTCATGCCGCCTTTGTCAATATAGCGTTGAAGGCACCTCCATTCGCCTTGTGTCCATTAAGGTATAGGCACAAAAATGTAGTTGGTCAATAAGTATCAACTAGTAAAAAAGTATGATTTCTTTACTAATCATTAAGTTAACCTGAATCCTTCATAAGCCGTGATACCGCGGGGCTCATTTTCAATTTGAAAATCTTGCTTTACGCTGAACATCAACAATTCACGCAACGCCGCTGATACGCACTGCCCTCGTGTATTCAGCGCATCTCTGGAAGGCCTGTATTATAGCTTTTTGCCCCTTTTTACATACAAATAATTCTAATACACAGAAAAACTTAGGGTAATTACCTATAAGAATTAGATTTTCTAAGGAACACTTGCTTTTGTAATGACCAATTCAAATTTATGGTAGTATTTGCATACTATTCACTATGCCCTTGATGGCATAATTCTTAAAGCAAAAGTTGTAATCCATCCATGTTAAATGTCGCTGTTATCGGTTATGTGTGGCCTGAGCCAAATTCTTCGGCCGCGGGCCAAAATATGTTAGCTATTATTAAGCGTTGCTTATCTGCCGATTTCAATGTGACATTTCTGACCGCTGCCACCGATAGCGACCATAAAGAAGACCTTACAGCATTAGGCGTTGATGTGCATTCTGTGGCATTGAATTGTAGTTCTTTTAATAGCCAAATAGCGCATATAAAGCCTGACGTTGTTATATTCGACCGCTACATGACAGAAGAGCAATTTTCTTGGCGAGTAAAAGAAGCGTGCCCAGATGCACTTCGAGTTTTAAACACTGAAGATTTGCACAGCCTGCGTCAGGCTAGGCACGAAGCGGTAAAACAGGACAATGATGCTCGCCTTGCTCAGTTAAATAGCGAATTGGCGCAAAGAGAAGTTGCAGCAATACTAAGAAGCGACCTTACATTAGTAATTTCAAAACGAGAAATGGCGCTTTTGACGGAACATTACGGTGTACCTAGAGCGCAGCTCCAATACCACCCTCTTGTGGTAGGAAAAACGCCCCTCGTCACGCTTCCTTTTGAGGAAAGAGCGCACTTTGTTCATATTGGGAACTTTCGCCATGCGCCTAATTGGGACGCGGTCCTGCAACTTAAGCAAAGCATATGGCCTGAGATAAGAAAAGCGCTACCTAAAGCAGAATTGCACATATACGGCGCTTACCCGCCTAAAAAGGCCACCCAACTGCACAACGAAAAACAAGGCTTTTTGGTAAAAGGTTGGGCCGAAAATGTGGAGTCTATAATGTTGAGTGCAAAGGCGCTGATCGCTCCTTTACGATTTGGCGCAGGCATTAAAGGCAAACTAATTGATGCGATGCGCTGCGCTACTCCTAGTATCACCACGTGGATAGGCGCAGAAGGTATCACCTCAACCGGTTCAATCACTGCTAATAGCAATATACAGGAAATCGATGATCCAAAGCAGCTAGCGCAATGGCCTGGTGCGCTTTGTAGCGCGAATACAACTGACGCAGCGGTTATTCAAGACTACGTCAGACAAGCTGTGGCACTTCACAATGATAAGTCTACGTGGGATAGCGCTAGTAGCTTAACGGCATCAATACTTAGCTCATTTGAAAGCGAACAGCCCGATGTGCCGTTAATTGAAAGAATCATTGGTTTAAAACAGTCGCTTAACACGCATAGAAACGGTTTATTTATGCAAAGCTTGTTGTGGCATCAAACACTGACAGCGAGCAAGTACATGAGCCAGTGGATTGAAGCAAAAAATAAATAACGGCAGCCACTAGTTTAGCGGCTAGATGCCCTTTAATTTAGCTATTACAGATTTAATCCCGTTTCCACGGGACTGACTTAAGTAGCGTTCCAGCTGACAGCGAGACAAATATCTCTCAAAGTCGAATTCACTGCGCTGCTGCGGGGTTAACTCGTTTGCTTTTTCTAACAATACTGCAAGCACGCCGCGGATCACTTTGCTAGGCGAGTAAGCCATCAAACTGCCTTGTTCGTCAGAAGTGGCGAGCCATACCGGGCTTTCACACCCTTCTACTTCTGTTTCAGCCGAACGTTTTTCTGCTGGAAGCGGGACAAGCGATTTACCCGCAAGCATCAGTGTACGAGTAAAATCGTCCCACCCTTTCGCGTTAGCCAAAGATGAAGCCAGAGGAAGCAAAGTTTCGAGAGAACTCATGATCTCTATACCTTGCTTAATTTCCGCTAAGCTCTAAGGCTAAGTCATCTGCAGTCATAACTAGGTTTTCAACATCACTCGTGGTGGGGAACATAACTAGCTCAACGCCATTCTTATCGAGGCCTGGCAACCAAGTTTGCATAAACTCATCGAGTGTAATATTCACGCATTGGCCTTCAATTTCGTTTATATCTACAAACTTTTGAGCTAAATCGTGATGCGGGAATACTGGTAGCTGAACGCTTTCACCACCTTCAAACATTACAAAACCTTCACTACCTTGCACCATCCAAATTTCATTTGCTTTTGCAATATAGCTCACTACAAGCTCTTGTCGGTCTTCTGCACTTAGCTTCATCGCTTGCTCGATAACCGCATCACTCAATTTGTCTGCAACTGTTTCTGGAAACACGTTATTTCACCTATCTCAAATTTTGCGGCAAGTATACCTGCCCCAGTAATAGGCGCAATGCAATAAGCATTAAAAAAGCCCCCTGGGATAACACACTTACAAAGACACCCATCCATCACACTTACAAAGACATCCATCCATAGCTCTTCTTCATCATCAAAAACAATATAAAGAAGACACCCAAGTTTAGACCTGAAATTACGGGAATCATCCCCCGATTGTAACTCGATCAGCCATTACATTATTAACATTGACATTTTTCGCCCGTTACGAAGACACCCATGATAAAGTTAGAGCAAATCATCCAACGCTGTGAAAGCTTAAACGCAAAGACCTTTACCTCATGCGCAATCTATTTACTGCTCTTAAGCAAGACACCCATGCCAACCACGCTATTTTGGAAAATACCTTTCCCTTCTCGATGTACCACAAAGATAGTGAGTTTAGCCATGAGGCCTATCTTGCCATCCTTAACATCATGAGGGTGTTTCACCAAACAACAGCAGCAACCGTAAAACAGGCTGCACTCCAGACCCCTTCCCTTAGCCGCATCGCCTCAATGCTCGATAGCGAAGTTGTTCTACTAGCGCTTAACAATGACACCCACGCGTTGTCGTCCGCAACACTTTCTGCTCAACAACGTTACGATGACACCCATGCCAAGCTCGAACCTACTACAAGAATAAAAAACAAAGATGAGCCTGTCTTAAACGCCCAGGCTATCGCACAGTTAACTCCTTGCTCTAATTCAACCACCAGCCATGCCATCGCAGCCATCTATGTATGGTTGGGCTCATCAATGGGCGCCAACATTATTGTTAGGCGGTTAGAAGCCATGACGTTAGATATTCCTACCGAGTATTATCAAGCGATGGCAGGGTGTGCTAAAGCATGGGTGTCTTTCAAACAAGACGTAGAAACACTCTTACCCGAGCTCGGCCTAGATAATGAAAGCTTTGTTAAGAACGCGGTGCAAGACGCAAATGCTTGGTTTGAGTTTTTGATTTCACTCGGCAAGCGCACGGCACCAAATGACACTCCCTACCATGAGGCAAACGTGTGATTAAGGGATGACTAAATTTATGCTAATGACGAGCCTTTATACACAGCGATTTCACCATTAGCTATAAATAAACTTAATCTAGCCAATCGACTGAATGCATTAATATAGTGGCAAAACGTCGTTAAGCGGCCGTGCAGTTTCTGGTAAACTCTAGCCAAATTCGAAGCAACCACTAAAAAGCATGAAAGTAATCTCATTTAATATAAACGGTATTCGCGCTCGTTTACATCAACTTCAGGCGGTTATCGACGCACACCAACCCGATATCATTGGCTTACAGGAAATTAAAGTTCACAACGAACAGTTTCCGGTAGAAGCCGTTGAGGCCATGGGCTATCACGTTTATTTCCACGGACAAAAGAGCCATTACGGCGTTGCTTTTTTGGCGAAGAAAGAGCCGCTTTCTGTGTCGATGGGTTTCCCAACAGATGACGAAGACGCCCAACGTCGCATGATTATTTTAAAAACCACCGATGATTCTGGCGAGCCCGTTACCGTTCTAAATGGTTACTTTCCTCAAGGCGAAAACGAAAAGCATGAAACCAAGTACCCAGCTAAGCGTAAGTTCTACAAAGACTTAATGACTTATTTAGATGATAACCACACACCAGATGACAACGTAATTGTTATGGGCGATGTCAACATCTCTCATACAGACTTGGACATTGGCATTGGTGAAGACAACCGCAAACGTTGGCTGAAAACTGGAAAATGCAGCTTCTTGCCGGAAGAGCGTGAGTGGTTGAACACAGTGATCGATTGGGGCTTTGAAGATAGTTTTCGAACACTCAACCCAGAGACAAACGACAGGTTCTCATGGTTCGATTACCGCTCAAAAGGATTCAACGATAATCGTGGCCTTCGCATAGATTTGATTTTGGCAACAAAACCGCTTCATGCAAAACTACATGACGCCGGTATTGATTATGAGCTGAGAGGCATCGAAAAGCCGTCTGATCACGCGCCTATTTGGGCTGAGTATAAAGGGTAAACAGTACTAAATACTGCTCCCCGCCATTAACTAAGGAGTAAAAGTGAGTTCACTACAACTGTTAGCATTACTGATTTACGGTGTATTTTTACTCGGTGCGGTCAGGCATGTGGACTTTACTCATTTTGCGAGTAACAAGCAGCAGCAACACCTTATCTTTGGTACTGCTGCTTCGCTTTTCGTTCTCTGGTTGTTTAAAGCAGGCATCTTCGAGGGCTTAGATGTTCATTTTCTAGGCCTTTCAGTTTTGACATTAATGCTCGGCTTTAGAAACGCTATTATTGCATCGTTTATCGCGCTACTAGGCGCAAATGCAGTCGGCTACGGAAGTTGGGAAAACTTTGGCGTTAACGGGCTACTCGGCACCGTTCTACCCATTGGCATAACCTATCTATTTTATATGCTTTCTTTTCACCGTATTCCTCGACAACTTTTCGTGTACATTTTTGTTTGTGCCTTTTTCCCTGCCGCTCTTTCTATTGCATTAAAGACGCTAACGCTCGGCGCATTTTATTACATTGAAGGTACATATACTTGGGACATCATTTTTGACAACTACGTTTTGCTTATACCACTTTTGGTCTTTCCTGAAGCTCTGTTAAACGGTATGGCGATAACGCTTTTAGTGATCTACCAGCCAACGTGGGTTTATACCTTTCACGACAAGTTTTACCTCGATAATTAAGTTCTCTTCAACACAGTTACTGTAACTCGTGTAACTCATCAACTAATGTTTAATAAGCTTTTCCTAATTTCAATCTATTATTAAAGAGTATGGTTGAGTGGTAAAAGCCGAATCTATATACAAACATTTTCGTTGGAGTGTAACGACGCATCTAGTATGGCGTCCGAAATGGATAGGTTATTCAGTGAAAATAAACCTTCACTTGTTATTGGTTACGGCAATGCAGACTTATCTTTTAATGAGCTTCAATATGGCCTTAGTGCGTTTACCGCTCCTTCATTCATTTCCAGTTCTTGTTTAGGAGCGCTACTTTGCGACGGCAGTACCGTTGACGCGGGGTGACAATTAGCGCTTTTTTGTGTGAATAACGATGGTGGAGCCTATGGCGTTGGACGTGCAGACGCCTCCTGCTGCTGCGCCTTTGAAGATGGCGCCATCGCATTACAAAATGCGCTAAACAATGCGGGAAGACCTAAGACACTGGATTAGGACTTTATATCTCGTTCTCCATCGTTGAAGCGATGGGGGGAACCATTAACGTAGAAAGTGAAGTAAACGTGTGCACCACATTTACCCTATCTTTTCCAACAAAGTAGGAAGATAAAAAAACCGCACAAGCGTGCGGTTTAGATACGTTTGACAGCAACTCCTAGTCGCTTATATCAAGCAATTACTCACTACTTTTTGAACAAAATGTCCATAACGTCAGCCAGCTCGCCTTTGCCTTCACGAATTTCTTCTTCCGACAATCCCGCAATTTCGTGAGGGAAAACCAGCCATTCATCACTTTCGTTAACGTAATAATCTGGCACGATGTCTGTTGTGTTGTTTTGCGGCTTGTACCACGGACATGCAATGCGAATATCTTTAGGCATGTTCAAGCGCATTAGTTTGTTAATTTGCTTAATAAGTGCATCTACACTGCGGCCTGAATCGAAAACATCATCAACAATCAACAACTTGTCATCAGCATTCGCGTTTTCTACCAAGTAGTGTAAGCCGTGCACACGGATCTCTTTCGATTGTTTGTTTATTCCGTAGTAAGACGATGTACGTACTGCGATATGGTCGGTTGACGTATTCTTAAATTCAAAGAATTCTTGAACCGCGATACCAATGGGAGCACCACCACGCCAGATACCAATAATAAAGTCAGGGCGAAAGCCGTCTTCATACACCTTTGCCGCTAGGCGAAAGGAATCCTGTAGAAGCGATTGCGAGGTGATAAAATTCTTGTTCATGACGTCTCACTGGGCAAAATTTAAAAGACCGCGAGTATAGTGAATTTTGCACTAACTTGCACGGTAAATTCAGCGATTTATTCGTTTTGGAGCGCTTGCGATGGTGCAATTTTCATCGCTTTGCGCGCTGGATAAACGCTGGCTAAAACACACAGTAGCAAAGACAGCAAAGCAATACCTGCAATTTGTACAACGTCCATTTCAATTGGCAGCCCTCTACCGTCTGCCGCTAAGGCTAACGGCGACCCGATAAGGTCCAAAATGTTATTTAATTGGAGCGTAATCACTACGCCTAATACTAGACCAATGCCAGCGCCTTTAATGCCGTTAAACAAACCGTTTAACACAAAAATCCACATTACTGAACTGGGTAACATACCTTGAGTTTGGAGTACTGCGATATCGCCTTGTTTTTCCGTTACCACCATTACCAGTGCCGAAACGATATTAAATGCCGCTACCGCGATAATAAGCAGCAACATGAGCGTCATCATGTTCTTCTCCATCTTGACGGCATCAAATAGCGGCCCCTGACGCTCACGCCAAGTCTTCATATTATTTACAGAGACACCCACCCTATCGGTGAGCGCGCTAACAACTGCTTGGTAGTTAAAAGCGTCATTTAAAAAGAGTCGAAGCGATTGTTCGCTACCTTTAGGATCTCGCATTAAGCGGTTCACATCCTTAAGGTTCATATACATCACTTTGTCATCCATCTGCGAGCCCATATCGAAGACACCCACCACGGTTACAAGCCGTTGACTTGGCATTCTTCCAAAAGGTGTATACACACTTGCGCCTGCCACCATAACCCGCAATCTGTCTCCAACCCTCGCTTCAAGTTTAATGGCAAGTGAGCGCCCAATAATGGCAGCAAAACTCCCCTCAGTTAAATCGCTAAATCGCCCCTGCTCCATGTGGTTTGCTACCAAAGTGTGCTCAATCATTACTTCAGGTTGAACACCGTGAACCTGAACACCACGCAAGTCCGAGCGAGACTGCACTACTGCTTCAGCTTCCCTGTAAGCCATAGTGGCAACAACGCCTTCGATGGGTGTCTCGCTAATTTCTATTAAAGTCACTGCCTGCGTTTTTTCTGCAGTTTGCGTGGGTGTCTCTGTAATTGCGTTTTCGTTGGATGTCCTGCTAGGGTTCTCGCTTATGATGGGTGTCTTTGTAATTTCACTCTCGCTTATGATGGGTGTCTTTGTAACTTCAATATGAGGGACAATGCCTAATATGCGCTGTTTTAGTTGACCTTCTAGGCCGTTCATAACAGACGCAACGATAATGAGCGCCATCAATCCCAGTGCAATACCCGCCACTGAAAATCGATTAATAAATGAAACAAAACTGGTTTGGCTTGCTTTGTTAGACTTGGCATAACGATAAGCAATGAATGCAGAAAGAGGATAAAACATAGCGCCTTGCTTTTCAGTAATACGGTAATCTGCCTTATGTTTAGCTATGCTTAATGAATGAGAAATTCAGATAAGTAGCCCAAAGACGAGATGACGGGTTAACCCCAAAATAGTAAAGTGGGTATACTACGTGTGATCGGTATACTACTTATAAGTTACTAACTGCACAAGAATTAGTGGCAGAGGAATGATGTGAGCGAACTTAGCCTAGAACAAAAAAAAGCCCAATTCGATGAATATTTTTCTATCGCACATCGCATAAACGCCAATATGCGCCCGTTAGGTGAAGACGAAGTAGTGCCTGATGAAGAAAACTTAGAGGAGTCGATGCCGTATGCATTTCGCATTGCCAGCGAAATGGCCGCTATTGAAGCACAGGCAATTCGTCCGCTTCGCAACTTAAGTGACCACGCTGAGTCGCTGGCTGACTACTTAAACCATCAGTCTCGAAAAATTGACTTGATGATGTCGTTCGTTTTGCACCAGCAAGACGAACCAGAGTTTCGCTTCAAAACCGTAAAGCTCGGTGGTGGCGGTGTAGTCATCGAGTCAAAAGAAGCGTTGGACGTGGGTGCTAAGGCGGAACTTAAACTTTTCTTGGATGCCGAAGCAGCAGCAATTTTTTGTTATGGCGAAGTA
>Ga0208815_1000216_pt1 | contig 18281 bp, 19 predicted proteins | sample Virmet3438_5245_FD_185733 | JGI IMG/M metagenome (GOLD analysis project Ga0208815, IMG submission 185733) | Marine viral communities from the Southern Atlantic ocean transect to study dissolved organic matter and carbon cycling - metaG... | ecosystem: Environmental > Aquatic > Marine > Oceanic ... | reverse complement strand
TACCAGTCGAATACATCTTCGGTCTGCATCCGATGTGCGGCGTCGCCCTGTACGATAACTGGACGCAGCGCCGCACCCAGTTCAAAATCGTTCACCTCAAGGCCCGCAAAAATCACCGAGAGCATGCCGTTCACGTCAGAGAGGGTGAGGCCGAAGCTTTCGGCTTTGGCGCGGTCAATTGTGATCTTCACCGCGCTGTCTTTTTCCGTGCCATTGGCGCTGAGGTTGGTCACGCGTTCGCTATTTGTGGCGTTTTCAACAAGTTGTTCGGCCGCAGCCTGCAGGGCCTCTGAACCGGCCCCCGACTGGTCCACCAGATACATCTCAAAGCCGCCGCTATTGCCGAGCCCGCGGATTGCCGGGGGTTGCAGCACGAAAATCTGCCCGTCGCGCAGCTGACTGAACGCAATATTGGCGCGTTGCGCCACCTGCGCGGCAGTCAGATCGGCGCGCCCACTGCGTTCATCAAAGCTTTTGAGTTTTACAAACACCAGTGCCCGGTTCTGACCGCTGCCCGAAAAGCCAAACCCCAGCGCGGCAAAGGTACTCTCGACCCCTTCATCGGCAAGGAAAAACTGTTCGAGTTTCTCAACCGTGGCCGTGGTCTGGGCGGTGGTTGCGCCTTCGGGCAGGGTGACGATGGTGATCAACACACCCTGATCCTCGGTCGGGATGAACGAGGTGGTGAGGCGGTTATTGACCATATAGGCACCGATCAAAACGGCGACCAACGCAAGTGGCATCAAAAACGGCAGCCGCAGCGTGCCCTTCACGCCTGCGCCGTAGCCGGTGATGGCGCGGGCAACGAGCGCATTGAACCAGCGAAACGGCGCAAAACGCGGCTGCCCTGTTTTGGGTTTCAGCAGGCGTGCCGACATAGGCGGCGACAGAATAATCGCGACACAAAGCGACAGCGTCATAGCGGTCACCATCGTGACTGAAAACTGCCGGTAGATGACGCCGGTGGAGCCGCCGAAGAATGCCATTGGCAGGAAAACCGCGGCCAGTACCACGTTGATCCCGAGCAATGCCGAGGTGATCTGCCCCATGCTCTTGCGGGTTGCTTCCAATGCCGTGAGGCCCTCGTCTTCCATCAGGCGTTCGACGTTTTCGACCACGACGATGGCGTCATCGACCAAAAGCCCAATCGCGAGCACCATGGCAAACATGGTGAGCGTGTTGATGGAAAAACCACCAAGCTGCAGCACGGCAAAGGTTCCCAACAAAACAACCGGCACTGCAATCAGTGGGATCAGCGTGGCGCGCCAGCTTTGCAAAAACAGCAGCAGCACCAGAAAGACCAGTACCACGGCCTCAATCAGGGTGTGATAGACCTGCTCAATCGACAGCTCCACAAAGGGGGAGGTGTCATAGGCGATTTCAAATCTGACACCATCGGGCAGCGATGGCGCAAGCCGGTCGAGCGTTGCGCGCACCGCAGCGGCTGTGTCGACCGCATTGGCCCCGGTTGCGAGGTTTACGCCAAAGCCCGTAGCGTTCTGGCCCGAAAAGCGCGAGTCACCGCCATAGCTTTCTTGGCCGATTTCCACTCGCGCCACATCAGCCAGCCGCACCGCGCCGCCGTCCTCGTCGGATTTCAGCAGGATCTGCTCGAATTCATCGACGGTGGTCATCTGGCTCTGGGCGGTGATGGTGGCGTTGAACTGTTGCCCCGCAAGCGTCGGCTGGCTGCCGAGAGAGCCGACCGAGACGGTGGTGTTTTGCTCCTCGACCGCACCGACAACATCCTGCGGTGTCAATTGGAACCGGGCCAGCGCAATTGGATCGAGCCAGATCCGCATAGCATAGCCTGAGCCAAAGATGCTGACGCCGCCGACACCCTCGGTGCGCTGGATCGGCCCCTCGACTTGTTCAGACAGGATATTGCCCAATTGCACGGTAGAATAGCGGCTGTCATCCGCAACGATGGCCCCGACGAGCAAGATCGACGATGAGGAACGCGACACGGTCACGCCCCGGCTGCGCACGGCCGTTGGCAGCTGGCTCTCAACTTGTGAGACCTTGGTTTGCACCTCGTTCTGCGCGTCGATTGGCTCGACGCTTTCGTCAAAGGTGATCTGGATGGAGCTTGACCCTTCGGAAGAACGCGCGGTCATGTAGATCATCCCGTCGAGCCCCGTCATCGCATCCTCGATGACACGGGTGACGGAATTTTCGACCGCCTCAGCAGTGGCCCCGTTGTAGCTGGCCGAGACCCGAACAGTGGTAGGCGCGATGTCCGGGTATTGCGCCACTGGCAGGGTGAAGGCGGACCACGCGCCGATGAGCATCGTCATCAGGGCAAGCACCCAGGCAAAGACCGGGCGCCGGATAAAGAATAGACCCATGATTAGCTCTCGTCGCTGCTGGCATCTTTGGCGTCCGTGACGACGCCATTTTCAGATATTTCCACGCTGACGGGCTGAATGTCGGCTCCATCACGCATGGCCATTAATCCATCGACGATCAGGGCTTCGCCGGGGGTGATGCCCTCGGTGACGATCCACGCGTTTTGATAACTTCCGTGTTCGGTCAGCTCGCGTTGCTCCGCCTTGCCATTAACGGCTACAAAAGCGGTGAGCGTGCCGTCTGCAGCCCGCGAGGTGGCCCCTTGGGGCACCATAACGGCGCGCGTCGTGCCGAGCTCGATCTCGACGCGCAGGAATTGCCCCGGCAGAATATGTCGCTCCGGATTGTCAAAACGGATGCGGAACTCAAAGCTGCCGGTTGTGGTGGAGACGCGGGTGCCGGGCGATTCAAGCGTGCCCTTTTGGTCGTATTGGACGCCGTTCTCCAGTGTGAGCGTCAGATCCAGCCCTTCGCCCCGTTGCAGCGTGCCACCTTCCATCAACGCGCGAACCTCTGCGAGGCGTTTACTGGATTCCTCAACATCGATGTAGATTGGATCGAGACGGGTCACCGTGGTGAGCGCATCAGCCTGATTAGCTGTGACCACGGCCCCAACGGAAACTTCGGGAACCGCGACAATGCCCGTGATCGGGCTGCGGATCTCGGTCCGTTCCAGATTCAGTCGAGCCAGTTTGAGTTTTGCGTTTGCCGAGCTCAGCTCGGCCTTGTTCTGTAGCACCGTCACGCGGGCGTTTTCCACGTCCTCAATAGTCACGCCTGTTCCTTGCAGGCGCTCATAGCGAGATAATGTGGCCTCGGCTGCGGTGACGGCGGCCTCTGCGCGCGCGACTTCGGCCTCGGCTGCGGCGACGTCTACCTCAAAGGTGTCACCTTCAATGCGAAACAGAACATCGCCTTTTTCGACCTTACGCCCAGCTTCATAGGGTATTTCGCTAATGGTGCCGTCGACGCGCGGGCGGATATTGACCTCTTCATAGGCGATGGCGCGTCCGGGCAGTGTCACCGAGAAAGGCACCTGTGCCTCGCTGAGTGTGATCACCCCAGCCGGTATGGGGCCGCGATCACCGCCGGGCATCGGTTGGGCAGACGCACTCGCGGATAAAGCCAGAGAAATCAGCCCGGCGCTGATCCATTTCAGCGGGGCGTAAATATAAGTAGACGAATAAGCCATGCGTATCCTTGATAGGTCGGGGCGGCGCTGCGCCTGTCAAATGTGTTACGGCTACCATTTAACGTTCTGTCGCTTGTGAAACGCATTTTTTGGATAAAGTCCAGAAAGTCAGACCTTTATCTGCTTCGCCTATCTAGGTGTCGAATTGGTGTAGAACTAGTGTAGTATCAAAGTGTTCTAGGATGGTTCTTTTTCAGCTTCTTGACTGACGCAACTTCACAACATTGTTTGCTGCATCTGACCGCGCCCGAGAGTAGCGGCTCGTGGTCATCACATCTTTGTGCTGAGCGGCATCGCGGAGCATGTAGGGATCTGCGCCCAGACTCTTTGCTTCTGTGACAGCACCCGCCCGAACATCCATCATTCGGATCTCGCTGGGTAGGCCAGTCCGCTTCCGTAACCGTGACCAAGTTTTCCCCCACGCGTGCACGGTATAGGGCAAGCCTGAACGCGGGTTGATGATAACAGGGCCCACGGCATCTTTGGGTCGCTGCTCTTTTAGTCGAGCTTGGATCTCGGGTGTTCCGGTGAGGTCAAAGATGTAGGGCTCAGTGAGGCTCTTCCGGGTTTTTGAGATCAGCTTTTCCATTCGGGTTAGATCGTTGTCGATCATGTCCCATGTCAGGCCATCCTGCCAGCGGGTGCCATCCAGGACGATGCCTCCTTCCTGTTCGTCAGTCTGCAGCCAGTGTCCGCGCACATCGACAGCACGCAGCGCAAACTCGTATTGGATCATGATACCTAATGCGAAGGCTTTGAGACCTGATGCATCCGCCGCATGGATGATGGTGTAAACCTGTTCACGGGTCGGAGCCACTTGACGTGCCGGACTCATCTGAAATTTCATCGCGCTCAGTGTTTCCGATACTTCACGAGCGGGTTGTATTTGGAGAGCCTTTCCATACTTGGCGATCATACGCAGGGTGCTGAAGAAGCGATGGATGTAGGCAACCGATCGGCCCTTCTGCTTCATTGCGTTCTGTAATTTCTTGATCGACTCGTAAGTCATCGTCGAAATCTTGGTGTGACCGATCACATCCTCCAGCAGGCGAAGGCGTTCTATATATCCCGCTCGGGAATTCGCCTTCACTTCATGGATTGGTGAGAATTCATCCGTCTGATACCGAGCGATCAGGTATTTCCATGTCGACGGGTCCACCTTGGGCTTTTCCTGCTCCTCAAACCAACGGAGCATTTCCTTGGTGAGCTCACGGCAGCGCAGTGCGCGGGCGGGCTGGTGTTCGTCATCCTTGCGGCCCGGCGGATCTAGTTTCACCGGCCCATACGCATAGCCAGCCTTCTTGTATTTGGCTGGCGGGTTCCATTGTGGGTACTGGATTTCTGGGTTCTTCCCCACATTCCATTTGATACCCGGCGCATAGAGTGGGTCTGAACCGTCCCACAGCGCTGGTTTAAATCCTATCAAAATTAAACTCCTCTTCTGGTACCTCAGCTTGTGCCCTATGGATCCTGTCGGGCACTTGACGCCGACGATCTATCCAAGCATCAACGTCAGCTTTTAGATAGGTACCAGTGATCTTGTCGGGCCTTGGGAAACCATCTGTTTCCATCTGCGATCTCTTTTTCTTGAAGGTTTCACGCGAGAGACCACACCGCATAGCAGCCCAAGAAACTGAGCCGAACAAGCTGATCTCGCTGATGGTGTAGTCTTTCGCCATGTCAGGTCTCCTGCTGTAAGGCGGCGCGGGTATGCGGATCCAATTAGCGTGCCTCAGTGCCTCGGTCCTAAGCGGGTGCTTCGGCTCAACAGCCTTCGTTGACCGCACAGACCCCTGCGCGCCGCCCGTAGTAGTTCCTGTGCGCTGGCTCTCGGATCAGGAGGTGGAGGTCCTATGGGCCCGTGACCGGCGCGAGCTCTTGGACTGCGGCGGGAAAGTGGAGGTGTTGAGTGGAAGATCGCCTGCCTCGGGCTGATGGTGTGACCTCTCGATCCAAATCCAGATTTTGACCGTGTGGCGTGACAGCAGTCTGCGAGAGGAAACAATTGAAGCGTTTTTACTGGAGATTTGATGTGCTTTTAACTCGGCGCGAAGGTCAACCTGTGCCAGACTATGGCCATGGAGAGATGCCCGTCTCTCTCGAAGAAAACTGAGAATTGGATACTCTCTCAATGCTCTAAAAGCCTCGCCATTGTGCGGGGCGTTTTCGTTTATCTTTAAACAGAACTGAACGCTACGGATGCTTTCTGGGTAGGAAGAGGCTATGTTGCCTCAATTTATTGAACTCCCGATGTAACCTTTCGAACGTGCTGGGCGCGCGTTTAGGTAGATTGTATCTCTCCAACTCCGGATGTTTGTTGGTGAACAACGCTACAAGATTTTTCTCGCGTTCGCTCAAAAGTTGACCTCCGGTGACAACGCCTGATTTGTTGATCCCTGCGGAAAGAGCTTCTTTTGAATACCAAAGCTCGCTTTTGTGCGCTGGAATATTCGCTGTACTTTTTTGGATTTCCAGCATGTTTGGCTCAAAGTTGAGGCCCGTATGGGCGCAAATCCTGCTAACCTCACTTGCGGGATCGGCCACAAGATCCTCATAATAGACCGTCAATACTCGCGGGTTCTCTCGCTGCGCTGCAAGACTAATATCTAAGTAGCGATTAATTTCATTGACCGAGGTTGCGACTGTTCTAACAAAACGGGGCGGTCGTACAGACTTCTGTAGGTAGCGGTTGCGAACTCCCTTAAACGAATTTGCAACGTCTCGTGGGTCTCGTAGGATTAAGACGAAAGTTGCCTTGGGGAAAATTTTTAGTATTTGTGGTATGAAGAGGGCATTGGCGGGTGTTTTCTCGCAGAAAACCCGCTTCCCTGTATCCTTTAATTTTCGCTGGAACACTTCATTGAGAAAGGCGCGGCAAGCGTCGTCCAAAGTTTCATGATCTATGATGCGATCAACATTATGGTTGGAGATCCCTTCTGAAACAGCTTCCATCATTGGTATGATGTGAGATGGGATATACTGAAATTCCTGTTCCGAAAAAACTGCGCTATGCGATCCAAGTATACGCTGTAGCAATGTGGTGCCTGAGCGGGGGCATCCTCCACAGAAAATAAGGTTCTCACCAAAGTTTGGTTCGCTCGTTTCGATCATGCTTTCCCTTTCGCATGTTACGAAGGCCAACGACTTCGGTCACTCAGATCAGAAAACCGTCGCCGGTACGTACCTTCAACCACGTATATGTCTTAAGTTATTTCGGGCGCTTAATTGAGCGCGAGGCTCAAAGCAATCGCATCTGGCGTATAACTCTATGATCTGTAGTGGCAGTCTGTCAGAGGCTTTTCGCCAGTTTTAGTGCGCTATTGATGGCATTTATGTCACTCAGAGGCGCAGGTGACGATAGCTGCGACGGTTCGATCTTGCAGCGTTCTTCAGTCGGCTCGGTGTCCTGTAACCAGCGGAACTGATCTCCTTGATGCGGTTTCTGGCGTGGGACACCTTGAATGTAACCTATTGATTTTTATAGATGTCAAAAGAGCTTGCGTGGGACACCTTTTTGTTGAGAGTAAACGATTATTTCAAATATCCGTAGCTCGCTACCAACTCCGACGCTAGAGATGGAACCAATAACGACAAGATTATGACGCCGCGGCGCACCGCTTTTAGCATCGATGCAAATCAGGCGGTGAGAGCTTGGGTATCGTCGGGGAGCGACTGACTACCGCGCCACCCATCAACAAGAGAAACTGCGACAGATCGATGCCAGCCGAAAACCTGATGCCGCCCGGGCCGAAGTGGAGCGCGAACGCTACAACCTATCCCGACAACTAGAGGAAAAAGCCTATGCGGGCCCTACTAGCGTGCATCAGTGCCTCGGTCCTAAGCGGGTGCTACGGCTCCACAGCCTTCGTTGAAAGCGCAGATCCCTGCGCGCGCCCCGTGGTTATTCCCGAACGTTGGCTTTCAGACCAACAGGTCGCGGTCCTTTGGTCACGCGACCGGCGCGAGTTGCTGAATTGTGGTGTAAAAGTAGAGGTGTTGAGTGGAAGACCGCCTGCCTCGGACTGATGTAGCGCCCTCACGCTTCTCAACCAGATTTTGACCTTGTAGCGTGGCCGCATTTAGCAAGGAGAATCAATCTATGGATGTATTTACAACTGAGGCACTACCGGCAGGCTGGCGGGTTGCCGAGGTCGGCTCCATGATCACAAATCGCCGGTCAATTCAAATATCCCAGAAGGGACTTCTGCAATCTATCGTTGATCGAAACCGAAACGAAGATCAGGAAGTATACGACGGCTTCGTCGCTTACGCTCGAAACGTTCGTTGCCCGAGCGGCCAAATGGCAAATGCTGTGATTGGGACCAGGATCTCTACTTCAACAGCTCAGTTTACGGAAGGCACGATGCTCATCGTCACCTACTATGGGACTGCAGTTCGGATTGAGCCGCAAAACATGTAGCTTGCACTTAGATCTAGATTGAGGCGATTTCTATCTAAAGATTTGATGTGCTTTTAACTCGGTGCGGAAGGCAACCCGTGCCAGACTACGGCAATGGAGAGATGCCCGTCTCTCTCGAAGCAGGCTGAGAATTGGATACTCTCTCAACGCTTGAAAGCCCCGCCTTTGTGCGGGGCTTCCTATTTCAATTTTCTCGTTTATCCGAACAAGATGCTTCTGTCTGGCGTCCCCATGGTGTCGATCGTTTGAGGCGAGGGTCGTTCTGCCCAGGGGCGCAGTTCTGATGAATGACCGGAGCGATGAAAAGCCTAACCGTTCTAAACCATCACCTGTTGAGGTTGAAAAGGCGAAAACTCAATCTGGAGGCTGGAAGCGCGAGACTCTGCAGAATTAGGGAGTGTCTTGGCCACCACCGAAGGGATGGCGAGCGCGTCTCAAAGTGCAATGGGAGTGCTCGAAGTGACCATGTTATAACAGGCCAACCGGATCGAAGCGCGCCTACGGGCCTGCACCACCATCGAAGAGGTCTAGCATGTGGCAACAGAAGAGCGGGAAACCGTGACGCTGTGGAATGCCTTCGAGGAAGGAACCACAGAACACGTCATGTTGCTCCACATTATCAACCTCAAGAAATACATGATCGCGAATATCGAAGGTAGGGAGTGATTCGCTCACGCTTTCAAATCTAAGTGATTAATGTTCGCGCGTGTTCACAAAGTTTGACAACGTTCAGTATGAAATTAGCCTCTACGGTCTACATCTAGTTGACCGTAGGGTGGCGATGGCGTGGCAGGATTGCTGGCTGTCTGACTATTTTTTCGTTCAAAAATAATATCTTGATCTAATTTCTTTGTCTTGAGCGAGAAAAATACTCTTTTAGGTGCGCACTATATATTGTGTGTGCGTGCCATCGGGGTAATAATAACATCAATGCAATTCTGCAGGGAAAAGCCGCAGCCTACATCACGACTTTCCACGGTGCGATGTAACAGCTGCGGCATCATTGAGAACACAGGAGGTCCTCATGTATCATGATAATGTCAACGATCCGCTGACAACAAGCCCCAATTGGCTAAAAACTATTATGTTGGGTTCATTCCAATTTTCCAAATCTAGTAGTGACGGCAGCCAACTGAAGATCTCAGGTAATGGCCTACCTGCGCTGATTTTGGCGATAGGGGCCGCATACGGCATCAACGCCCTCTGGGGTATGATCCAAGTCTTCGGGTATTGATCAAATGGCCTGGGCGGCACGTTCGCCCAGGTTTTCTATTTCTCTCTTTTTGATAAATTCGGTGGTATTTCCTGTGGTTACAACTCTTCGTATCATTGGCTGGATCGGTATGATTATGAGCGTGTTCAACGCATGCATAAAGCTGTTTGCTGACCAGCACACACTCAGGCAGCTGGCCGGTAGCAGCCGTGACTTGGATCTCAACATCTCTGTAGTGGCGTTTTGCCTCATCTTTCTGGCTCTTGCTGCCATCCTTGAAGAAGTCCGCAAGTAGCAGTGGAGAGGTGATCAATGCCATTGGGTAGTTTGTCGCCTGTGTTTGAGGCAATGACCGGGATCGGGACGCTAGGATTGGCCCTAGTCACCTTGCAAGGTCTTCAATCATGGCGAAGCCAGAGGATTTGGGATCACAGTTTGGAAGTCGGTAGAGAGTTGTTACGTTTGACGCACCGACTTGAAGCCGTGTTCAACTATGCGATCACGCCTCGTAATATACAGCGTAAAATCGCGCTTGAAATGGGTATTGGTGATCCTGAGGTCGAATCCATTGATGTCGGTATAGCTACACTTGCAGTATACGATTCAGTTTGTGACGAGATGCTTGATTGCTGCGAAAAACTCAAGACCTCTCTTCAAGAGGCGGCTACGATCTGGGGCGAAGAGCCGCTAGAATGGGCAGAGCATCTGGAGAACCTTGCCAAGGAGTTTGGCACATTTACAGCATATCAAGTGTCGAGCAGGTTTGGGCCGAAGAGTCATAATAATGTGTTATCAGGGGCACTTGTGGACAAGCGAGAGGTAGTTGAAGTTCAATTCGGGCCATTGCCAATCTCCGCCAATGATGATCGCCCTAAAGAGAATGATTTTAAGGGTGAGTTGGATAGTGAAATACGCCGGCTTAAGCAGAAAATACGAGAGAAAATGCAACTACCGAATTAATTAAAGACGGGTGCGATAGTATCATGATTGAGACAACCACCACCTCGGTGACCTCACGAAGTTCCCGGCTTCAAGCAATGGGGATTAAGTGGACTAAAATCTACTTCATCGTGCTTATGAGTGTGCTGCCTGCCGGGTATTCTCTTGGCTGGATAACACTGTCTCCTATCAGCTTGAACGAGATCGGAGACTTCCTCGCAGGTGTGTTTGGTCCTCTGTCAATATTCTGGCTCGTTCTTGGTTTCTTTCAACAGGGTAGTGAACTCCGGCTTCAAGTGGCTGAATTAGCTAACTCAGTAGAGCAGCAGAAAGAACTCGTTTCGGTTTCAAGAGAAACGCTGGATCATGAGCGTGACCTGCTGAAGCAGCGGGAAGATGAGCGTGAGCGTTTAATGGCGCCCAGAGTTAGCGCTTACATCTCCAACATCAGCAGTGCCGGAAGCCCTAGATTGTATCGAACTCGCATAAATATGCGGAATATCGGAAATCAGTTGTCGAACGTAGAGTTGTATTGTTCACCATCACCGGTTGGTGGTGGCAACAATGCGTGGGATTTTTGGGACAATGGGCAATTGGTCAACCCGCGGTTGGAGTTTAAGGAAGATTTCCAAGAATCTGGCCTCAAGTTGATTGTGAACTGCTCAGACATGGATGGAGCAAGGTATTCTATCTACTTTGAACTTGTTAAGAAAGTTGATGGCGACATAGAGTTGGTGCGTACCGGTTGTGAAAAACATGCAGACAGTTCAGCCCCTTCCTTCGGTTCAACGTTTCTACAGTGAGGTTTGCCACGGCAATCAAGTCAACAAGCTGAACTTAAAAATCTCGTCCAGGCATTTTTCAAGATTCCCACCTATGTGGTCTACTGAGAAGGTAGGTTTTCAAATTGTTTCCCTATTCAACCTATGCCCAAGCGAATTCTGAGCTCTTTTGCGATAAGTTCTTTGGATACTTCTGCTAAAATTCCCAAGTTTACACCCCCAGCATCCGATGCGGCACTTGTTATTTCGTTCCACATATCTTCATGTCGAATGGTTTCCACAAAGTCATACCCGTAGTTGGTCATGCGGAAAACTCCACCACGCGATCCGGTTTCTTCCAGCATGCCCACGTCTGATAGTAGTTTGAGATGGAAGTATTTGATGCGATCCTGCTTGGAGGATGAACCAGTTAGGACATGCATGTATAGAGGGTCTTCGTGTTGCTCTATTTCAAGCAAAAGTTCTCTGATGTAGTCGATATCACGTACCATTAGTCTATCGTTCACCTTTGCAATGATTGTACTCTTAGCAGGACTTGTCATGTGGAGTTGTCATAGAGACTGATCATCAATCACCTTCTGCGCAACAACAGAAATCTTGCGCGATGCAAACCCAAAGGTGGATCAGTCATGAACAGGCACGCGGTTGGCATGTATCGTGGGTCCGTGGAAAGTCCCTGCGCCTGTGACAAGCAAGTCTGCCGGGGCTGCAAAACGTTGCAGGACCGGCTGATTGAAGCGCTGAACCTGCGGGACCGCAGGGTAAAGATCCGGCATAGCGGGCCGGACTCTGAAAGCCTCATAAGCGGGCAGGCGCCGGCCCTTTTGATCGAGCCGTTCTTTGGGTTTTCTCCACACGGGCAGCAAGGCACCGACGAACCGCATGAACAGCGCGCTCTGGCCTGTGCGATCCTTCTGGCCACCAAGGATACGTTCCCGCGAGCCGATACCTCGCCATAGGTGCGCTGAGCCTCGCTGTCCTCCGTACGGGGTGGCGGGCTTTCTGCTTTGGCAGAACGGGCAGCAGCGCGAGAATCTGGGGACCGCTGAACGCGCACTGGCTGTGACAGAGCGCCAGCTTGAGGATGTAGTCGATTCCGCCCGTGTCCTCGATGCCCACTTGAATTGTATGGAGGATGAACGCCGGGATCTTTATGCGACCCTGCGTGACCTTCGTAGTAGCGAAGGGTACGATGTGCTGCTGTCTGATTTTCTGCGCGATGCTTACGACCGCATGTGAACCGCGTCTGCCCGTCTTTGTCGAGCGCGATATCCCTGCGCCCCTGATCACCCCCTGCTCGGAGCAGGTGCAGGGGCCGGCCACTGAGGGCGGATTTGCAGAACTGGCCTTGGGCTGGAAGCACACTTCGCGATGCAATGCCGGCAAACTGGAGCGGATCGGCTCGCTCTACACCAGCAGCGATCAACCGCAATAGGAGCTACGCTATGCCCATCATCATTGACGCAACAGATGACTTCGGCCAAGGTGACTTTAATATTAGCGCACGTTGGTGGGCGAAGAGAGGGCGTAATTTAGCCGTAATGTCGGGCTATGTTTCTCTACGTGAGACGACCGACGAATAGTAAGGTGTGCGGACAGTCGCCAAGCATTGAGAGTGTACGCGATTTTTGTAGCGTAGGCGAGAAAGCTGAGTTAGGCTCGAAGCACACGACGTACGTGAACGTCAAAGTAACGCATGTTTAACCGTTTGTTATCTTGCTAATGAGAGAATGATAGCGTAAGCGGGTGGAAATTTTTACCGACTCGACTACGTAGAGTTTAGGAAGCGAAGCACAAGGAGGTGCGAAAATGCATAAGCTGTTCGTCGCGCTTCGCGATAAGTACCCTCACGCTGAGGTGCGCGACGTTAAATTCATTGTCAACCCTGCGGAAGTTGCAGATCAGGCAGTGACCGACATCGATGGTTTGCTTGCAGAGGTGGTAGCTGAAGCTGAGCCTATTGCGGGACCTGAAGCACTGATGTAATGAGATCGGACGCCGTGTGTGTCCTGCGAATATAGGCCTCCGGCATAAGTCTGGAGGCCTAATTTTTTGAAAATTACTGATTTAGCTCAACACTTGCACCAACTCCGCCACAATCGCTCAGGGCGAGCAGTCGGTAGTGGTATGCACGTATCGGAAGTTTGGACAGCTATACTGGAGTCAGAGAATACCAGTATTGATCAGATTGACGTGCACATCAGGGCTCTGCCACGGCCTGTCGATGGTTTCTTTGCGCGATTGGTTATTCCTGGTCGCCCAGAGTTGCATGACGCGGCGGAAACTGAGGTGGCGGCAGTTTATGTGCACGATGTATTACCTCAGCATTGGCGCGACTTTATCATCGTAAAAGAGATGATGCATTGCTTCACGCCTATGGATGGTTACTGTTCAACTCCCGAGGACGCGAAGCTGCTTTTGCAGGCTCTCGTGAAGAAAGGGGGGCGATATACCTTGAACGTTGCAGCTGACAATGCGGGTATTATCGCGGCGGCTGAGGTTATTTTACCTCACAAAACGGTCGAATCTCACTTTGCGCAAGGCCTCAGTATGGAGGAAATCGCGCATCGCCATGGCCTGCATGTGGAAATAGTCTCGGAAATTTGCCGGGTCGACATCATGCACCTTCGCAAGAATGGAACCCTGAACGGTATCACATAGACGCTCTATCATCGTTTTTGTGGTGAGTTAGGTGGTGCCTCTACGGTGAAGCACTTCTCATCCCTTTAAGATTGCACCTGCTTGAGTTGTTGCCGCGCATCCAGCGTATCTTGTGCAGGCTCCCAAATCTTGCGATCTGGATTGCGCCTTCCCAGCGCAATCCGGCTTCACATCATGTCCGCGCCGCGAATACCAATTTGTTGAAAGGCATGTTGGTGCGGTTGGCGGGCATCAATGAGTCGGAGTCAGAACCGCAGCTAGCAAAGGGGCCGTGGACTTAACGGTTAGCTATCTGCACAGCGGCGATCTCAATTTGCTTCACTATGAATTGCAAACGATTATCTGGCATTTTTCGTCTCAAGCTAACATACCACACACAGGCACTATCTGTTAAGAGCGAACACCTTGACTCCTTTTTTGTGTTCTCTATGTGTTCTCGTTATGTGGGCAATGAAGCGAACAGTCATAGCAGGAACATCCCGCCCAGATGATTGGGTGATATGCTTCAACGGTCACGAGGTGGGCCGGATTATGCTTAACCGATATCCCAACAACGGTTTCCCACCGTGGGAGTGGGCGGCTTGGTGTTACCCAGCTGATCATGGGCGTGTGCATTCTATGGAGCAGGCAAGGGAAAGCGTTAGGGCATCGGTTCTACGTGCGACCAAACAATAGGGTGACGGATAATAAGTAGCCCCGGTCCGCTTCTTGCGATCCGGGGCCATTGATTTTTGGTCCGACACCCATCTGAAATCACACGTTATTCACAAGATTAACGTTCTGTCGCCCTCTCGGAAAAAATACCAAACATCGGTATGCGGGGCGGTTACCGCCCTCCAACCACAATGCAATGCGATGCACAAGCCGCTGAGGCCAGCACCAAGCTGATGCGCGCTGCTGCGCCTTTTGCTGCGAAGGGGACGCATGAAATTTGAGCAATGTGCCACTTGGCGGCACATCAAATCTGTTTGTCCTGCATCCAATCCATAAGGCCAGTAGCATCTGACATCTGGCGGGAGGTTCCCGTCTGCAGATCGCCATCGCCGTCCTCAGGAGAGCCAGCATGTCCATTCGTTTCTTTTCCTCCCGGCATCGGCCCGTGCATATGGGGCCTTTCCCGCTGGAGCGGTTGAAGCGTTGCGATCATGCGGAGCTGAGTGATTTGCCGCCATCGGCGCCGCTCAATTTCCGCCGCCCGCAAAAGCCTGACAGCATCATCAACGCGATGTGCGAATATCAGGCGATGATGGATGCGATCCGCGATGGGCTGGTGAATGGTTCTCGCGGCGAGGTGCCGACCGATCTGCAAGAGCGATCAGATCACATCAAAGCCTTTGGGTATTTTGCGGATGCTTCCATGGTGGGCATCGGGCCGATGACGGAAGAGGCCCGCCTGTCAACGCCGTGGCTCAATCCGGACATCGACCGTCTGGCCGAGGATCTGAAGACCCGCCAGACCAAGACGCTGGCCTCGGGGATCGACATGATCATGGCGGACCTCAAAGAAGCCATGCACGCGCCACCCACCACGATTGGTGCGCATCGTCATGCGATTGTGTTCCTCTATGAAATGCCGCGTGATCCTCGCCCGGAAGAGGCAGGGTGTGACTGGATCGAGGGCGCGGAGGCGCATCAGGCCTGTCTACGCAGCGCCGAAACGGCGGTGGTGATTGCCAATTACATCCGATTGCTGGGCTGGGATGCCAAGGCGCATACCGGGACGTCGTCTGATGTGGATCTAAACCGGCTCGCGGTTGCGGCGGGGTTGGTGCGTATGGAAGACGGCCAGCTTGTTGCGCCCTATTTGGGCACCCGGTTTGGTCTGGCGGCCGTGACCACCGACTTTGAGTTGGCCGAGGATCGCCCTTTAGCGCCGCTGCCCGAACAGCCCGGACAAAAAGGGCGCGATTTGCGCTGGTGGATCGGGGCAGGGGCAGAGCGGTCTGCCCTGAACGGTGATCCTTATAAAGACCGCGACTTTCGCGACGGCCCGCACCCGTTCGAGACACTGAAGCGGGTAGAGACGCCCACGACATATATAGATGAGGCGCGCGTGGCCCGTGTGCCCAAACGCGCCGATATGTTTGCCCGTGCCCAGTTCGGCGATATGGGCAAGGGGAACCAAAAGGCCGCGACCGGCGGCTTCTATGTCCGCAAGGCGGCGCCTTCAATGGCGCAGCGGCGGATGCTTGGGGCGTTTGTGCTGTTGCAGGACGGCACGCCTGCCGACGGGCCGCGTCCGACGGATGCCACGCGCAATGCGAATATGGTGAAAGCGGCGTCCTATTGGTTGGGGATTGATGCGGTCGGGATCAGCCGTTGCCCGGATTGGACATGGTACAGTCACGACGCCACCGGCACGCCCATTGTGCCGGATCAGCCGCACGCGATTTCGATGATCGTCGATCAGGGGTTCGACACGACCGAAGGGACCTCAGGCGACGACTGGATTGCGGTTGCGCAATCCATGCGCGCGTATCTGCGGTTCTCGCTGTTGGGGGGCGTGATTGCACGCCAGATCCGCAATCTTGGCTATAAGGCCAAAGCGCATACGGTGATGGATGGCGAGGTTCTGCAACCGCCCTTGTTGTTGCTGTCCGGTCTGGGTGAGGTTTCACGCATTGGCGAGGTGATCCTCAACCCCTTCCTCGGCCCGCGCCTGAAATCCGGTGTGGTGACCACCGACATGCCGATGGCGCATGACAAGCCGATTGACTTCGGCCTGCAATCCTTTTGCGAGTCCTGTAATAAATGTGCGCGCGAATGCCCGTCGGGCGCGATCACTGCGGGTCCGAAGCTGATGTTTAACGGCTACGAGATCTGGAAATCCGACAGCCAGAAATGCACCACCTACCGGATCACCACCCCCGGCGGCGCGATGTGTGGGCGGTGCATGAAGACCTGTCCTTGGAACCTCGAAGGGATCTTTGCGGAAAAACCTTTCCGCTGGGCGGCGATGAACATTCCCAAGGCCGCTCCCGCTCTGGCCCGGCTCGACGATATGCTGGGCCATGGCGAGATGAACCCGACCAAGAAATGGTGGTGGGATCTGGAACTGGAAGAAGACGGCGCTTATCGCCCGACCCGGCATCCGGTGAATGCGCGGGATCTGCAAAAAGATCTCAACCTGCGCTACGAGGATCAGACGCTGGCGGTCTACCCGGCTCACCTCGCACCGCACCCCTATCCCTATCCGTTTCCGATGGATCGCGAAGCCGGGATCGAAGCCTATCAGGCCATGATCACCGCAGAGGAATACAAACAACGCAGGGAGCGGGGCGAGACCGGGGATTGGGATCACCTTTATACCAATGATGACGAAAGCCCGGTTCTACAGGTGATCGTCTCAAAGGTAGAAGAGATGGCCGCGGGAGTCACAAAATACGAATTCCGTGCTGCCGATGGCTCCGATTTGCCGGAGTGGAGTGCCGGAGCGCATCTTGATATCGTCGTCGCCCCAGAGTTTCTGCGTCAGTATTCCATGTCGGGCAATCCGGCGGATTGCTCGCATTACCAGATTGGCGTGTTGCGAGAAGAAGCTGGGCGCGGTGGCTCAAAGCTTTTGCACAGGATCTTCTCGGAAGGGCGCCGTATTTTCATCTCTCGCCCGATCAATCACTTTCCGCTCGATGAAAGCGCCAGCAAGACCTTTTTGATGGGGGGCGGGATTGGGGTCACGCCGATGATTGCCATGGCGCACCGCTTGCATGCGTTGGGCGCGGAGTTTGAGTTCCACTATTCGATCAAGTCGCGGGAGCAGGGTGGCTACCTCGATGATCTCGCCCGGATGCCATGGGCGTCCAAAGTCCACCTCCATATATCACAAGAAGGGACGCGGGCAGCCTTTGATCAGATCCTCTCTGGGTACCAGCCGGGGTGGCACGTCTACACCTGTGGGGCCGCGCCTTATATGGAAGCTGTCATGACTGCGGCCGAGGCTGCCGGTTTCCCGGAGGACGCAAGGCATCTGGAGTATTTCTCTGTGCCTGAGCAGCCAGAGTACGAAAATCATCCCTTTGTCTTGAGATTGGCGCGCTCTGGTCGCGATATCCATGTGAGTGCGGAGCAAACCGCCACTGATGCATTGGCCGAGCAGGGCATCCATGTAGATGTGAAATGTGCTGACGGAATCTGTGGCGTCTGCAAATGCGGATTGCTGGCCGGAGAGGCCGAGCACCGCGACTTCGTTCTGTCCAAAGCGCAACGGCGCGATGCGATAGTCTTGTGCCAATCTCGCGCAGCAGACCCCGACGGGGTGCTGGAAATCGACCTATAGGGCGAATGTCTGGCGGGCAGGCGGGCGACTCGAGTCGTCGATTCCGCATCGCTCTGGTGTGTGCCAGAGTTTCGACCGCAATATATAGACATGGCTTCATGATTCATCTCACGGCAAACCATCAAGTTTGGGGAGGGTGAGCAAAATCCTCAATGTCGGCGTCCCTCAGGGTGGTAGATAAGCGCTTGAAAACATGTGGTTTTGTTGATTTTGGGTGAAAAAATGACAGTTTTGCAAAAAAGGGGTTGCGGGCATCTGAGGTTATGCTTAGAACCCCCTTCACCGGCGGCGCTGAGGCGCTGCTGAGAGACACCGGGCGGGACGCTGAGCCAGCGAGGCGACGCAGGAACGACGGGAGATGACGGGCCGGAAAGACGGTTTAGACGCTCAGGAGAGACTGGGGCATTCTTGGTTGGATGTAGGCGGTGGCGCTGCAATATTTGCGCGAC
>Ga0208815_1000212_pt1 | contig 18555 bp, 18 predicted proteins | sample Virmet3438_5245_FD_185733 | JGI IMG/M metagenome (GOLD analysis project Ga0208815, IMG submission 185733) | Marine viral communities from the Southern Atlantic ocean transect to study dissolved organic matter and carbon cycling - metaG... | ecosystem: Environmental > Aquatic > Marine > Oceanic ... | reverse complement strand
TCCCTTTCAAATTCCCAGAATGAAGCTAGGAAGCTTGCCAGACCTTCCCGAAGGGCGAGTTTAAAATGTCCGTACTCTTTGTTGTGTCACCTTGATGTAGAACCACTATACCTGCGGTAACACGCCGCGATTACGAACATTTTAACTCTCGCTGAGTGGGTAATGATCTATGCGGACTGGTATGAGCATAAGCGTAGTAAATCGGCATTCATGAGGGTTTATTGGGTAACGGTTTTGGTTAATCTCATTTTGCTTGGGCTAATTGCATTTGAAGTGATTAATACGCAGGCATTCATGGTTGAAATTTAGCGAAATCGATACCCTTCAATGTCAAAACCAAAACCACTTTCGTAGCCCTTAACATACACCCATCCTTTATTCGGTAGGCGTTTGTGCTCACTTTCCCTTAAGCATAAGCGCCCATCAGACAGGGGACCGTTCTCTTTTAGCAAAAGTGGATGTCGACAGTGCTTAGAGCCGCTTCCTTTTTCATAAGCAAATTTTCTTTCTGTTTCTTGTTTATCGGACGCTAAGTGAAGCGTGTAGGGCAATGCCGTATCAACAAAACTAAACCACAAGAAAAAGGCTAATAGCGGCATGCCAAATAACGTCATTTTTCCACGCAAATCTTTAGTTACATACTGCGCGTATCGTTTATCAACAAAAATAGTGAGGTAATAAAAGGCGCTATAAACAACAGTGAGAAGTACGATGGCCCAATTCGAATTGTCTAGCCAAGAATTGATCACAATAAAATCGGTTAAAACAATTACGAACATTGCGCCAATGAGTACTAAAAAAGCGCCGTTACTGATACGTGTTATTGGATGAAGCTCAGACCACTTAGGTCGAGTAAAATGCTCATCTTGATGGGCGCTATCCGTATCATTCTCAGGTGGCAGCGTTGCCCGCTTAGCAGCGAGCTCATTTTTTGCTGCCTGATAGCGTTCTGGAAAGGCCTGCTTATCAATATTTTCCAGAACGTCCTCAAGCTCTTCTATGCTATAAGCGGCGTAATTTGGTTGTTCGGTGATGGCAATACATTGATACTTCCTTGTAAACGCATCCTTTCTCTACGCGCTATTTCAGCGCCGTATGCACCGCATTAAGTGTTACCTACAATAATCTGCTACAAATTCCAGTACCAAATTTGGCATGTCGCAATGTTCACTTTACGCAGACTGTGCTTGGCTTTTTCTGCATCACGCTTAGACTCGTAAGGGCCCAGAATAACGCGGAACCAATCGCCGTTGCTGCCAGTGCTGTGTCTGATAAGCGCCTCTAAACCTTGGAATGCAATTTTGGCTTTCATCTCTTCAGCCTGCGCGCGGGTTCTAAACGAGGCGCACTGCATTAAATAGCGTTTGTCAGATTTTTCTTGCTCTTTGACCTCAACTTCTACTTCATATCCTGGAAGGGTCTTAATGTACTCCCATTCTTCTTCAGGAAGCTCAGGTAACGTCTCTTCTGTAGGAGCCACAGGTCGTGAAGCTTGTGTATCCACGTCGTCTTCTACATTGTCTTTTATTGACCACAAAAATGCACCAAAGCCAATCACCAATGCGAATACGCCAACAAGGCGCACAATAGGAAGTTTTCCAGAAACCGGGGCGTTAGATTGCGCATTTGATTGCGCGCTTCTGGCCGGTTTTCTACCTTTACCAGCAGGCTTCTTTTTTTGAGGAGAGCGTCCACGAGAGACATAATCGCGTTGAGCCATAGTCGGCAATATTCCTACTTGTTATCGTTGTTTGTATGCGTAAGAAAACGTCATATACCAAATCTTTATGAAGCAGCAGCTTTCCTGCACTTCAATCCTGCAGAAATTTTAACGTATTGCAACCCAACAAGCTAACTGAAATCGGTAGGATCAATATCTATCGACCACCTTACCTTCATTGCCTGTGGCAACGCCTGTAAAAATGGCAGCGCCAAACGCAGCGCATTGTGAAGCGGCGCACGCTTTTCATGGCTGCATACCAGCATAAACCGAAACCTGCCTTGCCGCTTTTCAATCAAACAAGGAAACGGGCCATTTAGCTCAATGGCATGCTGCTGGAGAAATACTTGCTTACTGTCTTGTAAAAAGCGGTAGGCCAAACTGCTGTCGGTCGCTTCTGCGCGAATGACAAACTGGCTAATAAATGGGGGAAGCCCTGCCGCTTTTCGCTCCATTAAAGCGTGTCTGGCGAAATGCCCATAGCCATTGTGCACTAAATCTTGTAGCAAAGGGTGATGGGGGTTGTGAGTTTGCAGCCACATCTCACCAGGTTTACTGGCGCGCCCTGCTCTTCCAGCAAGCTGAGTTACAAGCTGAGCGAGCTTTTCTGGTGCTCTAAAATCGGCACTAAAAAGTGCACCATCACAATCTAGCACCGCCACTAAGGTTACATGCGGAAAATGGTGACCTTTTGATAGTATTTGGGTACCTACCAGCAGCTGGTACTCTTGGCGGTTTATTGCATCTAGCGTCTGATGCAGTTTGTCTTTGCCCCGCACGGTATCGCTGTCTATTCGTACCTGCTTAACACCGGGAAATAAACTTGCAAGCCCTTGCTCGACTTGCTCGGTGCCCGTACCCGCCGTAACTAATTCATTGTGATGGCACGCTTCGCAGTTTGATGGCATTGAGCGCATGCCGCCGCAGTGATGACACTGTAAACGGTTCTGCGCTTTATGCACAGTATAAGGGCGGTCACAACGCTTACACATGACGGTTTCGCCGCAGTGATGGCAAAGCAGCGCTGGCGCATAGCCTCTGCGATTCACAAACACCAATACCTGATTTCCCGCGTTGATATGCTGGCGCATTATCGTTAGCAAGCCTTGCGAAATACCGTAGTGAATGGGTTGGTCACGCGCGTCCAACACATGCTGATGCGTGCTTTTCGCCCCTCCCGCTCGCTTAGTTAACTGCAAATGGGCATAGCGACCGCTTAGCGCATTATTAAGTGTTTCGAGTGCGGGCGTGGCGCTGCCTAATAAAAGAGGAATATTGTGCTGCTTAGCCCGCATAGCTGCCAAGTCACGGGCGTGGTAGCGAAGTCCATCTTGTTGTTTAAAAGACTCGTCGTGCTCTTCATCCACAATCAGCATGCCGGGGTTGTGCAGCGGGGTGAAAATAGCCGAGCGAGTACCGATGATTATCCCGAGTTCACCTGCTTTTGCTCGCTGCCATACATGTAACCGTTCTTTATCAGAAAGCTGAGAGTGTAAAACGCCCACTGCAATACCAAAGCGCTTTTCAAAGCGTGACACCGTTTGCGGCGTCAGCCCAATTTCTGGCACAAGTATAAGCACTTGCTTCCCTTCACGCAGCAAGGGTTCGATAGCTTGAAGATACACTTCCGTTTTACCGCTACCGGTAATCCCTTCAAGCAAACTTACAGCGAAATTGCCCTGCTGACGATTAAGTGCGGCAATGGCAACCGATTGCTCAGTATCTGGAATTGGCTTTTCAGACACCGATAACGAGGCAAGCCAACTGCCTGACTTAAATTCAGGCGCAACTTCTTCAATGCTTATCAATGACTTTTCGACAAGTGCTTTGACCGCAGGTGCGCCATACTGCTTGCGCGCTTGGGACGCTAATAAGGCACCACCGGCCAGTGCAGTAAAACAGGCTTGTTGTTTAGGCGCCCGCGATAACGTGTCTGCAGTCGTTTGCTTACCTTCTTCGGTAAGCATCAACATGTCTTGGGGTGTTGGCGCTGCTGACTCGCCTTTGCGCAATAAAACAGGCAGCATGGCGTGTAGCACTTCACCCGGCGCATGATGATAGTACTGCCACAGCCATTGGGCCATTTTCAATAACACCCCATCTATAATAGGGCTATCGTCCAGTACCGACTCAATGGCTTTTAGCTTGTTGGAGTTTTCAATGTCGCTTTCAGTTTTGTGTAGGGTTTCAACAACTACGCCCACAAGTTTGCGCGGACCGAAAGGCACAACTACTCTTACACCCGCACTTAGTGCGTTATCGTGGGTATACGTGAAAAGTTGGCGCAGTGGCACTGGCACGGCAACTTGGATAAAGGCCATTGCGAAGGTTCTACCTTATTTGACGATTGTTAAAGCGCGTAATGCGCTTACTAAGCTTCTTATGTTGAAACTAATTATACTGAGGCTTCTTGCAGACCTATACGTTACAGCAGTTTGCGCTGCTAACAGCTAGCTACACATTTTGCTATTAGCGCATGATTTTGCCACTTGAGCATCTGACCGAGCCTTGAAAGACAAATATTTAAACATACTTTACTGTTAAGCATAAAAAGAATGTTTTTTGTTTGGCCTTTTTATACGGCTACCTTTTTATACGGCTACCTTGCCTAGCTCTCTTGTTTAGCATTTGGCCAAAAACCGCTTGATCAAGGCCCTGCCATCCTTTATTATGCGCCGCTCTTTTGCGATAGGCTGTTCTTTGAACAACTTATCATTTGAATTAAGTAACGTATGGTGTGCGACTTCGGGTTGTATAGCGATACGGCCTTATTATGTGAGGTAACCCAATGAAACAAGATATCCACCCAAAATACGAAGCAATCACAGCAACTTGCTCATGTGGTAACGTAATGAACATTCGCTCTACGCTTGGTAAAGACATCAACCTAGACGTATGTTCTTCATGTCACCCATTCTACACTGGTAAGCAACGTAACGTTGACACTGGTGGTCGTGTTGATCGCTTCAAGAAGCGTTTCGGTGCATTGGGCAAAAAGTAAGCCTGATATCGAGTTCGAAAAAAAGCGCCTTTATGGCGCTTTTTTATTGCTTAAAATTCACGCTTCACACAAACAAGGTGTGCCAAACAGCGCTTTACCGCCGTTGTCCTACGTCAGGCCAGTACCTAGCCAGTTTAACAAGCCCTGCAACTCGCCTTTCTGAAAACGTTTTTAGCTTAATTTACAATATTCAGCGTAACCTGAACTCAGTGAAGGTTTTTAACATTAGATAAATGCCTGTCCCAATTGCCGCCACTCACTTTCTTACACTCTTCTTCGCTATCAAAATAAATACCAACGGGTGCTGACTTAATTGACGCCAAAGCAATATTCACTTGGTTTATGAAGTCTATATCCCAACCATTAGTTAACGCCCGCTGCTTCTCCTGCTCAGTATTAAACACGGCAATCACTTGCGGCGCTCTCCAATGCCCTACGTGAGTTAGCCAAACAAATCCATTATTGGTAGATTTTACGCTTTCGCACACATCGGTTAGCACGGTTATTAGTTTTCTTTCTGTCATATCCTCGCCTTCAGCGCGAATTTTGAGTGGGCTTTCACAGGATTTTATCAGAAATATTAGATGGAGAATTAACGAGGTATATCCCTTCGTTCCATTTTCCTGATTTGGGTTTCTGTCCAATGCATTTATGAGAACGTAGACCCCTTTGATAGCTTTGTTTTCATCCTCCACACAATAGACCTACAGAATGTTACAACAAGTAAAAATAAATAGCATGAATGGTAATTATAGCCCCATTTTACTGGTCTAATTAGTATGCCTAACCTACATTGGTATATGAGAATTCTGATCAGATATGTACACAGTGATTGGCTGTGTTAGAGTTGCGATCGGCACTTTGATAGTGAGCATTAATTCTGTGAATAATGCATTGCTTTCAAGACTTATGGCGCTTTTGGGTACATAAACCAGAGGCTTGTATCCATTAAGGTATGTGAACAAAATCAGTAAAGGTTAACGCCTAGTCTGCTTTTCCACATGCCACCTTGGGGCCTATTGATGATTGCTGTAAAACAAAGATCAACAAGCCCTAGTGCTAACAACTATTTATAATCACTTTTGTCATTACTTGGTTGTAACGCGCTTACGTTTATCTACCTATAACTATAACGACAATAAAATAGCTACAGAGCGTGAACGAAAACACCGATGAACCCTACATCTAAGGATACCTTTTTACATGTCAGATTTTAGACAACGCGCACTCGACTATCACGCCAAACCCACACCCGGAAAAATCCGCGTAGAGTTATCTAAGCCAGCAGATAGCGTCGATGACCTTGCTCTTGCCTACAGCCCAGGCGTTGCCGAGCCGGTCAGAGAAATTGCTGAAGATGCAGATAACGCCTATAAGTACACGGGTAAAGGAAACCTGGTTGCCGTTATCAGTAACGGAACCGCGATTTTAGGGTTGGGTAACCTAGGCCCACTGGCATCGAAACCTGTTATGGAAGGTAAAGCCCTTCTGTTTAAACGCTTTGCTGGCCTGGATGCCATTGACATTGAAGTGAAGCATCGTACAACCGAAGAGTTCATTAATACAGTAGCGAATATCGCTGACACATTTGGCGGCATTAACTTAGAAGACATTAAAGCGCCTGAATGCTTTGAGATTGAACAAGAGCTAATTAAGCGCTGTAAAATTCCGGTATTTCATGATGATCAGCACGGTACCGCTATTGTTACTGCAGCGGGCATGCTTAATGCTCTGGAAATTCAGGGTAAAAGCATAGAGAGCGCTAAAATTGTGTGTATGGGTGCCGGTGCAGCAGCGGTCGCTTGTATGGAACTGCTTATAAAGTGTGGTGCCCAGCGTGAGCGTATTTATATGCTAGACAGAAAAGGCGTTATCCATACTCGTCGCGAAGACTTAACTGAGCACAAAAAGCTATTTGCTAACAATACTGACAAGCGTACGCTTGAAGATGTAATGGAAGGCGCGGATATTTTTGTTGGTGTGTCAGGACCGGATGTTTTACCACCAGAAACACTGGCCTTGATGGCTGAAAACCCAATTGTATTTGCATGTTCTAACCCAGACCCTGAGATAAAGCCTGAACTTGCTCACGAAGTACGTAAAGATCTTATTATGGCTACCGGACGCTCGGACTACCCTAACCAGGTTAACAACGTACTGTGTTTCCCGTTTATTTTCCGTGGAGCACTAGATGTTCGTGCAACGGCCATTAACGATGAAATGAAAGTAGCGGCAGTAGAAGCCCTTCGTGCTATCACGAAGGAGCCTGTACCAGAAGAAGTACTAGCTGCCAGTAAGAGTACTAGTCTGACATTTGGTAAGGAGTACATTATTCCTAAACCTATGGACCCGCGTTTATGCGAGCGTATTGCTACCGCCGTATCTAAGGCTGCGATTGAATCTGGCGTTGCACGCGTGCCTGAAAGCCCAGAAGAATAAAATTCTGGCGCATAAAGCAAAAAAATGGAGGGGCTAGTGCCCAACCTTTATTTGCTAAAAGGTGCGCTTAGAGAATACAAGTACATAAAAAACGGCGCCGTGTTGTAGGTTATCAACTAGCAATAACTTACAACAAAGCGCCGTTTCTCTTTAATACCAAATATCAGTCGTCTTCCGACACATCGTTTTCGAAGCTTGGATCAATACCCATTTCTTCCATAATACGTCTTACTTCAGCCGGTACGCGATTAGGATTGTCTTTGCGCAGGTCATCATCGTTAGGCAATGGTTGACCGGTAAACGCATGCAAAAATGCTTCGCACAACAGTTCTGAATTAGTGGCGTGACGCAGATTATTGATTTGGCGGCGAGTACGCTCATCAGTAAGCGCCTTAAGCACATTAATAGGTATAGAGACAGTGACTTTCTTTACCTGTTCGCTCTTCTTGCCATGCTCTGCGTAGGGGTGAATATATTTACCGTTCCATTCTGCCATTGTACTAACTCGGTCTACTCTTTTTTATGTTATGAAGAGAAATTCTAAACAAGTTCACGAAAAGGTCAATTGAGCAGTGTAAACCTCTTGACGTCTAGACATATATTCTTTAATTTAGACGTCTAAACGTCTATAAGAATACATTTTTGAGAGAAAAAGCCATGGTTTCTTACGCACAAGGTATCGATGCATTAAACCAGTCCCTGTCGGAACTGCGTGATATTGATGTATCTTTTGAATTCTTTCCGCCTAAAACGGAAGCCATGGAACAGACCCTGTGGAAGTCAGTTGAACGTCTCGCGCCACTAAAGCCAAGCTACATGTCGGTAACCTACGGCGCGAATAGCGGTGAGCGTGACAGAACCCACGACGTTGTAAAACGCATTCAGCAGCAAACCGGTGTCGCGGCGGTTCCTCACTTGACCTGTGTTGATGCTAGCCGAGATGAACTTAAACAAATTGCTAAAGACTACTGGGATTCAGGCATTCGCCGTATTGTTGCGCTTCGTGGCGATTTACCGCCAGGAGTAGAAAAGACAGAGATGTATGCCTCTGATCTTGTTGCCTTGCTAAAAGACGTTGCCGATTTTGATATTTCTGTTGCTGCCTATCCAGAGAAGCACCCTGAAGCACCAAATGCGCAGTTTGATTTACTAAACCTTAAGCGCAAAGCAGAAGCAGGTGCCACAGAAGCGATAACCCAGTTCTTTTTCGATACGAGTGTGTACCTTCGATTTAGAGACCGTGCAGCCGCAGCGGGTGTCGACTTAGATATCGTTCCGGGTATTTTGCCGGTAACCAACTACCAAACACTGGTGAAATTTGCGGGGTTCACAAATGTTCATGTGCCGGGATGGTTGCACAAGATGTTTGACGGCCTTGATGCCGACGACCAAGCTACCCGTAATCTTATAGGCGCTAACATTGCTATGGACCAAGTTAAAGTACTCGCTAAAGAAGGGGTAAAACACTTCCATTTCTATACTTTGAACCGTAGTGAATTGAGCTACGCCATCTGCCACATGCTCGGCGTGCGTTCAGGCGCTTAATAAATAACGACAATCAGGACCGTGCTTACGTTGTTTAATGAAGTACTCCACAAAAGGCGCAGTCAATGCGCCTTTGTTGTATAAAGCCTGCATTAAACTTTGCCACCAAGGCCGCCCGCAGTTACCATCTGATATAACATGTAATGAACTATCGATGCTTTATAACAGTACGCATAGATAAAACCGCGCTGTTTACCATTTACACGGTATCGTCAGGAGAAATTGAGTGGATTTAGACAAGGTTAAAGCCTTATATAACAATGTTACTCCTCAGGTTAGAGATCTCTTTAACATCTTCATAAAGCGCTGTAGAGAAGACAATATTACTATCTCTGCTGGGCACTTAGCCTATGTAACTTTATTATCTTTAGTACCATTTATCATGGTGACCTTTACCATTATGTCGGCTTTTCCTGCCTTCGCATCTGTGAGAAGCAAGCTCGAACATTTTGTTTTTAGCAACTTTGTTCCCACCGCCAGTGATGTGGTGCATAAATACATGACCGATTTTGTAGGCAATGCCTCACAAATGAGTGCTATTGGTATTTTGTCGCTGCTGCTCGTTGCGTTAATGCTTATATCAAACGTAGATAAAACCCTGAATAGAATTTGGCGTACGCAAAGTGACAGACCTATTGTGTATACCTTTGCTATTTACTGGATGGTGATCACTCTTGGTCCAATGTTAATCGGGTCCAGTGTGGTGGTCAGTTCTTATTTAACTGGATTAGCGGCATTCACCGAAGAATACACACCAGGTCTTGGTACCTTCTTACTCAGTCTTGTACCAAGCGGCGCAGCCATGCTTGCTTTCACCATTTTATACATGGTGGTTCCTAATAGAAGAGTCTTTGCTCGTCACGCACTGGTTGGCGCTATCGTGGCTACTATCGCTTTTGAAATTACCAAGTCAGGCTTTGCGCTTTATGTTACGAACTTTCCTTCGTACGAACTTATTTACGGCGCGCTTGCGGTGGTACCTATTCTGTTTTTGTGGGTGTATTTGTCGTGGGTAATTGTGCTGTTTGGTGCTGAATTTACCTGCAGCCTAGGTGAAGCGTTTGAAAACAGAAAAGCAGAAAACGAACCCCGCAAGGTACCTCAAGAATAATCAGCCCTACAGGTTTAAAATAAAGAAGGGAGCTTCTCGCTCCCTTTCTATTTATTACTGCTTAAAAGCTAGTTTTTCATTGAAGAAATAAACGCATCAGACTCGGCAATAGCAGAATTCATTTGTCTGATAAGCTGAGCGACGTTGTTCTCAATGGTAGAGAGCTCGCCCTGCAGCGCGCCTATCGCGCTGGCATTTAAGTTATGTTTCAAGTACAGCACATTATCTTGAAGCGCGCTTAATACCGGCGGCATTTTACTTTCCGCTTTGCGCATAGCCGTCATTAGTGAAGAGTAACGACGCTTAGTTTCGCGAAGCTTCGCCGCACTATCCCGCTTCAGCGATGCGTTCTCATACTTCTCTAACTCTTCAGACCATTCATCGAATAAAGCCTCAGCTACACTTTCCACCTTGTCTATACGTGAACTCACTTCTTCCGAGGCGGCAACACTATCTTCGTACTGACCGTTTAATCGATTGTAAACATCTTCAAGCTCACCGCCATCAAATGCAACGGCCGCGCTGAATGCCTCAAGCGCCGAATTAAACTGCTCTTGAGCGTCCTCTTGTGATTCTTTCGCGTTTTCAACGCGGTCTACTAAGATATCACGCTTTTCAACGCCCACTTTTTCCCATGCTGCGTAATATGCAGACTGACACCCACTAAGGGCAAGGATAGCAACAAATGCTGATGCAAGTAGCTTCATGCGGTTACTCCACCTCTAAAGCGCGCTGCGCTTATAATACTGATTAAATGCAAAATGGCACCTAATGGCCAGAATACGATAGCAAGAACGACGGTCGCAGCCAGGGCATAACAGACGCCTACGGTAATGAAATAGAACAGCGCGCCCAGTATTCTGCCTTGAACCAAATGACCTAAACCAGGAATAAAGAAGTTACAAATTGCGGCGATTACATTACCGCCCGATCCTTGACCTGCCATATAAACCTCCTCGCATTTATGACTATAATATGATTAGCTAGCACGTAATGACACTTGTTCTATAGTATACACTTAAGATTTATCGCTTATTTTACAAGCATAAACAGCGTTAAAGCAGTCAGCACGCAACCGTTTGTATAACAATAAACTAAACTAAAACAGGCACTCACACAACGCGCAGAAACAAAATGAAACGACTTTACCCCGATGTTACCTACTATGAAAATGGATTTATCGAAGTGGGAAGTGGGCATTCGCTTTACTTCGAGCAAAGTGGTAATCCAAACGGCATCCCTGTGCTCTTTATTCACGGAGGCCCAGGTGCAGGCTTACCCCCTAATTACAAATGCTTTTTTGACAGCAATAAGTATCGCATTATCGGCTATGAGCAACGTGGTTGCGGCCGCTCTACGCCTATCGCTGACACGCTAAACAACGACACATGGTCGAATGTTGAAGATATCGAAGCATTGCGTACACACCTTTCAATTCCAAAATTTCTCTTGTTTGGCGGTTCGTGGGGTTCGACACTCGCCCTGCTCTACGCGTTAAAGTACACGCCGCGAGTGACAGGACTCATTGTACGTGGCGTATTTTTAGCTCGACAGGAAGACAGGGATTGGTTTTTATCGCCAAATGGCTGTGCAGCTCAATTATTTCCCGAGTATTACCGGAAATTTACAAAAGATGTGCCTAAGCCTGTGACCTCTAATTCAGTGTGTGATTTCTATAGTGCAATGGTGCGTTCTAGCAATGATGTACTAAGACATTCAGCGCTTAAAAGATGGTACCAATGGGAAGAGAGACTTTCTCGTATAACTCTACCACCTGGTGTGGGTGACTCGACAACTAATTACCCTATGCAGCTGGTCACCTGTTTAGCCACATTGGAATGCCATTTCCTATCTAACCAATGCTTCCTAGACGAAAACTATATTCTTGAAAACATTAGCAAAATAAGTCATATTCCTGGAACAATTGTACATGGTCGTTACGACATGATCTGCAAAACAGAAGCGGCGGAGGCACTTCACAAAGCGTGGCCTCAAAGTCAGCTACAAATTATCCCCGACGCGGGGCACAGTACTTCCGAGCCTAGTATAGGTTACGCACTCTGCCGTGCTACCCGCGACATGTCTCGCTTTATTCAGGAGTCGTCAAAGTGATAGGACTAATTCAACGCGTATCGGAAGCCAATGTCACCGTTGCCGGTAATGTTATCGGCGAAATTGGTAAAGGCATGCTGGTGCTCTTGGGTGTAGAGAAAGAAGACGGTGACGCGGAGATTGAGAAACTAGCAAATAAGCTCTGTCGATATCGCATGTTCAGTGACGAAGACGGAAAAATGAATCTAAATGTTGAGCAAGTGGGAGGCGAAATACTGGTGGTCTCTCAGTTCACACTCGTAGCCGATACGCAGAAAGGTAATCGTCCTGGTTTTTCACGCGGCGCATCGCCAGAACACGGCCAAGCCATTTATGAAAAGTTCGTTCAGTCTCTAAAAAATAAAGGTATGGTGGTGGCCACTGGCGAGTTCGGCGCTGATATGCAAGTAGGCCTAATTAATGACGGCCCCGTCACCTTTCAATTTAGCGTTTAGCGGGTAAAATCGTACGCTTCGTCAGCATCCCAAACTTGCTTACATAATTAAGCTTGTACCGCATGTATTCTTACGTTTAAATACTCGTTCATTCATTTAAGAAGGCCGGTTTATTGTGTACAAGGTAGTCACACCAAAAAGCGATGCCGAGTTTGAAGCCTATTTTCATTTTCGGTGGGAACACTTACGCCAGCCATGGAATTTCCCTCCAGGCTCTGAAAAAGACGAATATGAACAAGTCGCAGAGCACCGTATTATTACTAACCGAAATGGCGAAATTGTAGCTTGCGGCCGTGTGCATTTGAACACAGCCGAAGAGGCACAAATTCGTCATATTGCGGTTCACCCAGGCCATCAACGCAAGGGCTTAGGCCAAATGATCATGGCCGCACTCGAAAACGTTGCGAAAGACTTGGGCGCCGAGCGCGCTGTAACGAACAGCCGCGAAATATCTATCGACTTTTTTAGCGCATGTGGCTTTGAAGTTGAGCGTGAAGCGCCTAACGAACTAGGCATGCTGAAACGTCAACAAATGGTCAAGAAGTTCACTGAAAACAACACATTAGTACTTCACCCTAAGTGGTGTAAATCGCTGCAAGAGACATGGTCTGAGACCATTCCTATTACCGAGCACATGGGAATTAAGCTTTACCAGTACACTGGCCGCACGCTTGAAACCCGTGCATCATTAAACAAAAACATCAATATTCACGGCACTATGTTTGCTGGCAGTATTTTTTCTTTAGCTACACTAACTGGCTGGGGCATGATTTACTTGCAGCTTAAAGAGCGTGGATTAGACGGTGACATTGTATTGGGCGATGGTGATATTCATTACCATAAACCCATCACGATGAAGCCAAGGGCAATCTGTAATATTGAAACCTTGTCTGGAAAGTTCAAGCCGCTAGAGAACGACAACAAGGCAAGGTTTGAGCTGAGTGTGGCAATTTTAGATGGCGACACCCCTGTGGCGGAATTTGAAGGGGTATTCTACGTACTTCCTCCCTCTAAAAATGAAGAAGAGTAGCGTTACGGATTAGCGATCATCACTAATTCGTACGAGCCGTCATTAAGAACAAAAATCCACTCATAAAAAAAGCGCCGTTAAGGCGCTTTTTTCGTCGTTAAGCTATTTGTAAGCTATGCACTGCGTGTACTACGCGACCATAGCTGCTTGAAGCTTTTTCATCGCGTTCTTTTCAATTTGACGAACACGCTCTGCAGAAACCTGATATTTATCAGCTAAGTCTTGCAGAGTAATCTTGTTGTCTGCTAACCAACGAGTTTCGATGATATCTTGGCTACGCTCGTCTAGCGTTTTAATCGCTGAGTACAAGCGCTTGCTCGCCGCTGTATCCCAGTCGTTGTTGATTACGTCAGTTTCAACATCTGAAGATTTGTCTTCTAAATACTGAACTGGCGCAAAATTGCCTGTTTCATCTTCGTCCGCAGTTAAATCGAACGCTTGGTCTTGAGAACTCATACGCGCTTCCATTTGAAGCACTTCTTTTGTACTCACGCCTAATTCGTTCGCTACTGTTTGCACTTCGTCATGAGTAAACCAACCAAGACGCTTCTTCGCCTTACGAAGGTTAAAGAATAGTTTGCGCTGCGCTTTGGTTGTCGCAACTTTCACTATTCGCCAGTTTTTAAGTACAAACTCATGAATTTCTGCTTTGATCCAATGTACCGCGAAAGAAACCAAACGTACGCCCACCGTTGGGTCGAAACGCTTAACGGCTTTCATCAGACCGATGTTACCTTCTTGAATTAAGTCGGCTTGTGGTAAGCCATAACCTGAGTAAGATTTTGCAATGTGCACTACAAAACGAAGATGTGACATTACTAGCTTACGAGCGGCTTGTAAGTCTTCGTCTTCGCGAAGGCGCACTGCCAACTCGCGCTCTTCCTCAGCGCTAAGCATATCAATGCTGCTTACAGCTTGGATGTAGCCTTCAATGCTACCGCTGTGTGGCACTGACAGGGCCATAGATTGCAAATTGTTGCTCATTGTTCACCTCATTTATTGCCGCTTCATATTAGCAAAGTAACCGAAGCTGCGCGAGACCTAATTAAGATATGAAGTCTAACCAATATGTAGTTATAGTGACAGTTTCTACAATATCAAGACCTAAATAAAGAAAAAAAGTTCAACTCTACAGCTTGCGGTCCATTTACGAATGCATTCACCGCAAACACTAAGCCTAGACTATCGACTTCACATCAAATGACACGCTGCACTTTCTGGCGTCGTGCCTTTGGGTCGGTCATTTAACCACTACATCATTATACTTTAATTACACATACCAAAGTGAAGGCTAATCTCACTGGTATGAAATCCAACGCTTATTTATTACACGCTAGTTACCCGAAACATAAGATTTCCATTATCTCTAAGATAAGTCAGCAAGGTGCCTACGCGTCAATACAGTATGTAAACCTTGTATATGTCATCTTATACCTTGCTTTTCTGGCTGGAAACTGAAAATAATAGATTGAATTAATCGATTTTGCACTACAACCGCTGTACAGCATTTTCCAGACAACAATTATAAGAGACTGGAAGGGAAATACTTAAGGAAAGGAGTAAGGCAAGTGAAGCAAAGAGGATCTTGATGTTTGCTTACGTCGCTAGACAGCCAATATTTAATGTAAACAGAGAAGTTTACGCCTACGAACTACTTTTTCGTGTTGGAGAAGATAACTGCTTTCCCGATATACCTCCTGACGAGGCTACCTCGAAAATTCTTACCTCTACCCATTTAAGCTTAGGTATTGAAGAGATAACCGGAGATAAGAAAGCCTTCATTAACTTTCACCGCGACACACTTATGTTTCGTTTTCCGACCTCTCTGGATGCAAGCAAAGTGGTCATTGAGATTGTAGAAACCGTTGACGTTGATGATGCGCTGGTAGCCGCTTGCAAACATATTCGAGGTCTTGGCTATCCTATTGCTCTTGACGACTACGACATGAAAGGGAAGTGGGAAGCATTCATTCCATTTACCAGCATAGTCAAAATTGACATTACAGAGATCCCCCACGACAAAATTCCCGCCCTTGTCGAACGCTTCAAATCGAACAAAATACAGTTGGTTGCAGAAAAAATTGAGACCTATGAAGAATTCAATAAATTCAAAGATATGGGTTTCGACTATTTCCAAGGATACTTTCTAGCTAAACCCGAAATCGTAAGGCACAGAAAGTTAGGGCCCAGCAGCCTAACCATGATGGAGTTACTTACGCTAAGTAGCCAGGCAAAGCTTAATTTCGATGAAGTAAACAAAATCATTGAACGAGATCCCTCGCTTACCTACTTGCTGCTGCGGTTTATCAACAATCCTCTGGTCAACAAGCGATATAAAATAACGTCACTTAAACACGCGTTAACCTTTATGGGCGAAGTAGAAGTGAAGAAGTTCATATCATTGCTGGCTCTTGCAAACCTAAGCGATGGTCAACCTACTGAGCTAATGCAAATGGCGCTTGTTCGCGCTAAGTTCTGTGAACTGGTCTACACCCAGCTTAAAGATGCCGATGACCCGTTAAAAGGTTTTCTTACTGGCCTGCTTTCTTTGCTTGATGCCATGATGGAACAGCGAATTGACGATTTGGTCAGCAAGGTTCCAATTAGTGACGACGTTAAAGATGCCCTGTGCGGTAGCCCTGGTATGCTTCGCAACTGTCTGACACTGTCACAATTCTTTGAAAGAGCTAAATGGACGGGCATTCAGCAATTCGCAACAAAGTATGGTGTTAAACAGAGTCTTCTGCATAGTTATTACAACGAAGCGATAAAGTGGGCTAAATACATTCATAAGGCCGCTTTGAACGACAACTAAGCCTACGATTACGCCAGTTGATGTGAAATTAATCGTTGAATAGTTGTTAGATTGCGCTTACATATCATAGACTAGGGTCAGTTCTTTTGGATGACACATTAAAGAACACCTAACCTTAGCGTGTGACGTAGCGCTAGCTAAGCCTCTAAATATAACAATAAAAATAACCTTAACCGTGTTGTATCAGGAATAGATTATGTTCGCGTTTATAGCTCGCCAGCCTATTTTAGATAAAAGCAAAAGTGTTTTCGCCTATGAGCTTCTGTTCAGAGATGGCAAGTCTGGTGCTTATCCGGAACATAACGAAGAGAAAGCTAAGTATATTTCTGAGCACTTCCATCCACTTGGGCTTGATGATATCAGCGGCGAAAAAACGTCTTTTATCACGTTCTCGTCAGATACAATTATTTCCCGCTTTCCTACATCGCTGAACCCTGAGTCGGTAGTGGTTGAACTGGCTGAACCAACCGACAACACCAGCGGCCTATTCGAAGCATGCCAGCACATAAAGCAACTTGGCTTTAAGCTAGCTATCGATGACCCTATGATGGTGGGTTCAAAACACGACATATTTCCTCTTATCGATATTGTGAAAGTCGATGTGACAAAAACCCGCTTTGAAACCATTGAAAAGCACATTCCGCGCTATCACGATGCGAACGTGCAATTAGTGGCGGAACAGGTTGATACACAAGATAATTTTTCAACGTGCGTAGATTTGGGTTTCGACTTCTTCCAGGGTTATTTTTTCTCGCAACCGGAAGCACGTATTCTACGACAGCTTCCAGCGTCTAAAATGAACATTGTTGATTTGATGGGCGAAAGCTCTAGCAGCGACTTTGACATAGACCGTATCAGCCAAATTATAGAACGAGACGCCACCTTAAGCTTCTTATTGCTGAAGTTTATCAATAACCCCACTATTAATAAGCGTTACAAAATTACATCACTAAAGCACGCGCTTAATTACATGGGTGAAGTAGAGATTAAGAAATTCATCGCTTTGTTAAGTTTAACGAACTTAGGCGATGAAAAGCCCCTTGAAATCATTCATATGTCTTTAGTTCGCGCTAAGTTTTTCGACTTACTTGCTGAGCGTAGAGGTCTTAGAAATAATCCGCCCATCTCCTTTTTGGTTGGTTTATTTTCGCTTCTTGAAGGGTTACTTGATCAGTCTATGACAGACATTGTAAAGCAGCTGCCGCTTTCCGATGAGGTTAACGATGCACTACTTGGCAAGAACTTAGAAATGAACAGCTATATGACTTTGGTTCGCGCCTTTGAAAGCGCCCTTTGGATGAATGTCATAAAACAAGCTAAAGTGCTTAATATTGACCAGAAGCAGCTGCATATGCTGTATAACCAAGCCATCATTTGGGGCAATGGAGTGCGCAGCGCTATCTCCTCACACTATCCCCGTGCGGTAGCTTAAGTACAAAACTAAGAACACGCCTACTTACCGCCAATAACGTCATACAGTGACTTATATATTTCGCACTGTAGGCGTGTAAGTATACTCACGTCTACGACTACTTGGGCTCTATTTCCCTTACATGACGCTGCACAGAGATAAGTGAGCCCAGTAAACCGAGCAGCACCGATAGTCCCAGCATAGTCAGCAATGCAGAACCGGTTAATCCGGTAATGTTGAAATCCTTCTGATACATAGCGGCAAACGTAGTGATGCTGCTATCCATCCACCATAGTATGATAATAACGGCAAACCACGCCATTAGTCCGCCCAATAGGCCATACCAGAAGCCTGTATATAAAAACGGGCGATGGATAAACGCATCGGTTGCGCCAACCAGCTTCATCACTACGATTTCGTCATACTTGTTCAAAATATTCAGACGAATGGTGTTACCAATAATTAGTACAACGGCGATGAAAAGTAGTAATCCTATTAGCGTAACCAAGTCTCTGGCAATATCGATAACGGCATATAAACGCTCTAACCATTCGATATCCAGTTTACCTATATCAACTTCACGCTGCTGTCGCAGTTTATCTAGCAGTGCTTTCGCTGCCGTCGGCGACGCGTGTTTTTCGTTTGGCGTTACTAGCACTACATCAGGCAGTGGGTTTTTCTCTAGATAGGCGATGGCATCGCCCAACCCTGACAAGTGCTGAAATTCTTTAAGCGCATCATCCGCTGGAATATAAACAACGCTGTCTATTTCAGACCAGCTGTTTAATCGTGCCACCAGCTGTTGCGAACTTGCCGCGTTGATATCTGGCTTTAAAAACAGAGATATTTCTGACGCCTGATCCCAGCCTGCTGTAATTTTCTCAGTATTTTTCACCATGATATAAAGCGTACTAGGTAGCGTAATACTCAGGCCTAG
>Ga0208815_1000208_pt1 | contig 18795 bp, 13 predicted proteins | sample Virmet3438_5245_FD_185733 | JGI IMG/M metagenome (GOLD analysis project Ga0208815, IMG submission 185733) | Marine viral communities from the Southern Atlantic ocean transect to study dissolved organic matter and carbon cycling - metaG... | ecosystem: Environmental > Aquatic > Marine > Oceanic ... | reverse complement strand
GTGCCCCCGCTTTGTTTATGCGAGACATCCAAGTTATCGCCATTACCATAGGTTCCTCGCCTTCTGTTTTCGGCATTTAGTGCTGTCCTTTTTCGTATTTGTAGTTTAGAACTATTGAACTTTTTTTGATAGGCATTCTTCTTTGCACGTGCCTTAGCGTGAGATCTATAGTACCTCGTGCTTGCTTTTGCCATATAATCTCCGTTGTACAAGGTCTGGGTCGATTTTGGGCATTACAGCTGCCAATTTATCCAGTGCAGTACCTTCATAGGCAATACCACTGATGTCATTCTTAACTAGCCAATCACAGGCTGCTTTCAATTCGTGGGCGGTAGCTTCTCCACTCTTAACTCTTTTAAGGAATTCAGTCGTAACGAGGTTGTGTAACTCGTTAAACTGATCTTCCGTAGCTTTTCTAGCCATTATGTACCGGGAAATAGTTGTTTCTCTATAATTTCTACAGCCTTATCATCTAAGGTATTATCAGTAGTGGAAACAAGCTTTTTTAACACATCAATTAACAATCTTTTTACTGATGTTGATGTAGCAAACTTGATAAGGATGGGCTTAATTAGTAGAATCATTTCTTCTTAGTGGGTTGTTTTTGTTTATCTTGTGCTGATAAAACAGCAATAGGCACTACATCATTACAAAGTGAGACGAAATCAGTCCCCGGTTTAAGTGTAAAACCTCTTTGCATGAATCTTGTGCAGTTATCTATGCGAACAAGCTCATAATCGAGCCGTTGTTTTTGTAATTCTTTCTCAGCAATCTTTTTACATATATCAACAGACTTTCTATCTAGTGGTACCATGAAAGACATCTGTACTCCCCAGTTATGAGTTATATTATAAGACTCAGGATCGAATGGTTTACCTTCAGTACCTAGATAGTAAGGGGAAAGGCTCATAACGGGACCGTTACAAACCACTCCTCTACCGTATTGTTGCCGTGAAACTCCAGAATTGTTCTGGAATTGCACAGCTTGGTTCGTTACATTTCCTGTCGCTGCAGCTGAAGTCTGTGGATTTAACACTGTATTCCCTTCTTCAGCTTTAACTGGTACCCCTGCTCCTATTGAGAGAAGACTGACAAGGAAGTAGTTAGCGAGGTTGTGTCTATTGTTCTGTTTGTATCTGTTACTTCGATTATCCCTGCAGCTCTGTTCACTATTTCTAGCTGAAAGTTCTGACCGGGAGTTGTTATATCGAAGCTTGTTGCGTGATCGTTGATATGCCCTGTAGGGGTTATATTGTGACCAGTCCAACTGGAATAATCGCCTCCGTATACTGTGGTTTGTATGGTTTCTACGATTTGTTGTGTAGAGTTTGTAGTACTATTCATACTACCTTGGGTGAAAGCAGGGGTGACTGTATTTGCTCTAGCTGCAGCTGGAAATAGTAGCAGCAAAAATAGTAAATACTTGTTCATTCTGGTTTCTTTTTAGCCATGGGACAATTTACTGGACCTTGTTTTTTATTGTTGCCTGTAGTAAGGCCAAAGGTCGCTAATGCTCCAGTAAAGACACTAGCAACGAACGTGATATCAGAATTACCTGACTTTTTAACCATAGGTATTTCTACGTAGTTCATTGTGATTATAAAACCACTCCAAACTACAACACCTAAACGTACAAATGTACCAAGAATCTGTATTTGATGTTCTTGATCTTCTGCCGCATCCTTCAGTTTACCCAGAAGGTTCTTTGGTTTTTCCTGTGGGGTTTCCATTCAATTTTTTTTGTATCCGTTTTGCAAGCTGCATAATGATAGGTTTCATTACTTTAACAGTTTGCTTAAATAACGAAGTCACAGTAAGGGTGGCTATAACGCTCACTGACGCTGTTGTTCCTGCAGTCACGAGTATTTCTTCTTTGGGAACTGGAAACGTCAGATCAGTGAATGGTATATCTATACGTTTAACTTCAGCAGCTTCTTGCTTTGGTTTAGGTGGTTTACCTTCTTGTTTTCTTTCAAGTTCCTCTTCTAACAACTCTTCAAACGCCGGTGTAATAACACCTGTAGGAGGTGCTAATACACTAGGAGCTACAACTATAGTTGGGAAACTAGGTATATCTGCTGTAGGTTGCTCTAATGTTGGAGTTGCTATATTTATAGCACCCGGAATAGTTAAAGCATCAGGCAGAGTGATGGAAGGAAATTCCACCTAACTCCAAGGCTTACCTACACCTGTTGTTGGGGTCTTTTGTTCGTTAACACCTTTTTCTACAGCAGCTTCAATAGCAGCTACAGTACCAGCCTTATCAGCATCTAGTTTTGCTTTTACCCAACCAAGAACTGTTGATTCAGTAAGATCAGCATAAGGTACAAGAGTATCAGGCTTTGGAAGATCAACTTCGCCTGTAGCTCTAAATTTATAAGTGCCATCTTCACCGTTAACACGGTAGATAACTTTGTTTACATACCCGTCTGCTAGTTCACGCTGAAGGGTGTTGACTTGCCAAGTTTTTGTTGCCATTGTTTGTTTACTTTTTTACTGTTATTGTAGTTAATAAAGGGATAGGTATTAATACCCCAACTTCTTTAAGTAATCCGCCTCATAAGGGAAAGGCGTTACTAAATGTTTATCTGTATTATCAATTAGAAACCTTTCAAAGTCGTCATTTTTAACTTTATTTGTCAGATCTAATGTTGTTTCTTTTCCGTTGTCGTCTGTATATTTAAGAGAAGCCATAGTTAACCTTTAATGAGTAGTGAAGTTGCAGTAAGAGCCTTACCAGCGTAAGGGTTCTCTATTGAAGTAGTAGTTAATGTACCATCATCTGCAACATAGTATTTAGTAGCTGGTGATAATCCTGATTGGGTAGTGGTGTTACCGACAACTTTTATGGTAGCTGTAGCTCCATTAGAATAAGCAGCGTCAGAAAATCCTAAGAAACTATTATCATCTGCGTTTGGTCCTGAAAACCAAATAGCACCTGATTGAATAGTCATAGCATTATTACTATTACCTGCAATTGTGTTTTGAGTAAATACTATTGAGTCATCAATTAAAAAACCAGTAGTGTTTTGTGTATCTGTCCAAGATGTACTAGCACCACCTGAAACCCAACCTAAAGTTGTAAAGGCAGTAGCTACTGAAGCACTACTTCCTGTTCCAGAGATAGTAAATGTTGTTATAAATGAATTTGCTGTTGAGTCTGATTGACATCCAACTTGATAAGCTTTTTCAACATTACTAGCGTCTTTTCTTACTACTAATCTATTTGCAGGAGATTTACTGTAATCAGCACCATCGTCAGTGTTATGGTTATATTCCAGTTCACTTCCTTTTGTGATATTACCAGAACTATCTATAGTAATAACTCTCGCTATTGTATCATAATCATTACCAGAACCAGTCCATTTCCTAGCTGTAGTTAAAAAGCAACCATTTGTAGGCATGTGACTTATAGCACAATCCCAATATGGTGAAGAAGTACTTGAGGAATTATGTATAATGTCTTCTACCTTAGTGCTATTGTCCCACCACCAGTAATTATTAGTGCTGTCGTAAGTAACTTGCCAAGTAGCAAAACCTGCAGCATGGTTCCAAGAAGACCAACCTGCTCTTGCTTTATGAGAAAACCAAATTACTACTCTATTACTAACTGTATCCCATACACAAGAGGTTCCTTGGAGTGTATGACCTCCATAATTGAAGGTATTGTATGATCCTTCTCTAGTCGGTGCAGTACCAGACATATTGATTGTCAGCAAGTGTACTGCAGGGTTAGAACCAAATCCAGCAGAAAAACCTGAACACATAATTTGTACTAATTGTGTATTCTGTTTATTAAGACAAGGTACAAAACCATCCCAATCAGTGTTTGGTCCCCAATCAGTACTATTTCCTTTTTCAAACGATAGAACCGAACTAACTGTAGCTGTACCAGCAGAGTCTAATGTTACGTGCCAAAACTTTGTCTTACTATCAGTAGCATCACCACCACCTACTAAGAATTTCTTTTCGTCTGGGTTGTATATACATAGAGCTACAGTGAGATAATTACTTTGAATTAAAAATGGAGTACCCCATGACACTGTTATGCTAGGACCACTACCTTCAACAGTACCTACTATCCCGTAGAACCTATCGTCACCACTTCCTAAATTATAAACTTGAAGTATTTTTTTGTTAGTTGTATCGTAATCTGCACTATATCGAAGCGTAGTTTCAGAAGCAGCTGACGAACTAGCACTACCATGTATAAAGCTAGTTTTACCTATATCAAACCCTGAACTTTCACTAGATGTTGCTAGTGCAGCTTGAGCAACTTTACCATCTGATGTTAAAACACAAGGTTTATCAGCAGCAATAGCTCCATCGGCTGTAGCTGTAATTGTTGGAGCAGAACTTAAAGCAGCACCGTTAACAGTAATTTCACCAGTAACGTTAACACCACCAGAGGTTGTCTCAAACTTCTTACTGTTGTCGTAAAAGATTTCTACGGCCCCGTTTGCGGTAGCATCAAGGTAAGTTTCATCAGCATAACTTTTTAAAGATAAATTACTGCCTTTAATATGCAAATTACCAGTTACTGCATCTATTCTGTTTGTGGTTCCATCATGGTAGATTCTTAAATCTGAACCTGTTCCGTAGATTGATTTTGCATCGTCTACAAAAGTAGTATTACCGTTAGATCCAATTGTAAATCGTTTCGTATTGTTAGTATAAACCTCTATATCATGAGCCCCAGTTCCTACTATTTTATTTACGCTTCCATCATGGTAGATCTCTAGATCTTGACTACCACCAAGTCTTAATTTTCCATTATCGTTACAAAAATAATTACCACTACCTGCGTTTATATCACCAGTAACTGTTACACCGTCAGCCGTCGTCTCAAACTTCTTAACGTTGTTAAAATAGAGTTCTACGGCTCCTCCACCAAGCGCACGAATCATGTGCTCGCCAGTTGATCCTTGTCTAATATCTGTTCCGTTCCAACCATCAATAATCAATTGACCAGCACTTGCTGATGGTTCTTTTATGTAAGAATTAGATCCGTCAAAGTAGATCTCTAAATCATTTCCTGCTCCTAATTTAATTTTTTGGCTATCAGCAGCATTTAAAAGTAAATCGCCTGTCGCACTTATTAAACCTGTAACACTTATTCCATTAGCAGTAGTGGTAAATTTTTGAACAGTATTATGGTAAAGGTTAACTGAGCCAGCGGGGTGGGCTACGATCATAGACTTTTTCAGCCCACTGTGTGTCTCGTTGTAGCAGATGTCTATAACTCTATCGGCATAAGCATGAAATCTTGTGGTGTGACTTGTGTTCTCGTGATAGATCTGTAAATCACTACTAGCTCCAAGTTTAATTATTTCACCGTCACCTAACACCAGACCATCTGTTGTTAAAACACCCGAAACCGTAGCTCCTGCACTGGTCGTCTCAATCCTCTTACTGTTGTCATAATAGAGTTCTACTTGAGCATCATCAGCACAAACAATTGCATTGTCTCCTCCACATTTAATTAAGATATCACCTGCTCCTGTTGCTGTACCTAATTCCAGATGAGCATCACCAACTCCTTTAATATGATTTATACCGGGTGAGCCGCCTTCATGGTAAATCTCAAAATCATTTCCAGTACCAAGTCTTATCTTGACACTATCGTCAAAGTCAACACCTGCTGAGCCACCTACGTTAGAAGGGGTAGCCCATGTCAAGCCACCAGTGTTACCAGATTGAGCAGATAAGAACTGACCATTAGTAGGTGAGTTAGATACTTTTAAGTTAGCTTCATCAATTATATTATCAGCAACAACAGTTGCACCATCAGCAGTAGATGTTACTTCTCCACTATGATTAGGGTGTGTATAGTTATTAGCATTTGCTGCAATATTATCTAGTTTAGCACCATCAACAGACAAATCTCTACCATCAACTGTTTGGCTACCAGAGAAGGTAAGATTACCTGTCATCTGATCACCAGCTTTAGACAATAAGTTTCCTGTAGCTGTTACACCACCTTGCCATGCTGATCCGTTATATACTTTTAATTCATTACCAGTAGTATCAAAGTAAAGATCACCTGTATCTAAGCTAGATGTAGGTGCTGAACTTGATATTCTATAACGTGCAGCAAAGTCATTAACACTAGAGATATTCGTAGCTACTGTATTTACGTTAGAGATTGCTCCTCCAACTGTATTTACATTAGCAATGTTTGTAGCAACTGTAGATATATTACTATTAGCTCCAGCTACTGTCGTTATATTAGTATTATTACCAGCAACTGTAGTTATATTAGAATTAGCAGCAGCAACAGTATTGATATTTGTATTATTACCTGCTACAGTATTAATATTAGTATTATTACCAGCAACTGTATTTACATTAGAAATGTTTCCAGCTACTGTATTTACGTTAGATATACTTCCAGCAACAGTTGTTACTTCTGTAGCTTTAGGTGTTACTCTATGGAATGCATAAGTATTAAGTGTAGAGGTTGTCTCTACAATCATACCTAATGTAGCTGCATAAGTTGTACTATTCTCTAAACCAGTAATGGTGACTGTTGAGTTACCGACAGTACCATTAGAAATGGTTGCAACTCCAGATCCATTAGAGGTAAGGTTGCTGCTGAGAGCTTTAATAGATACAAGAGTTCCAGTGCCGTCATTAACGTCAGGGTTAGCGTTAGGAAAAGATGTTTCATTAGCTATTGGTACGAAACCACCTACGTCATCTACTAAATCAATAATCCTGTCATTGATAGCAGCAGTTGTGGCTATGGTTGTGTCATTATCTGGGAAGGTGTCACCATTTTTAATAGTGTCACCTGTACTAATATTGAAATATCTAGCGTCTGATTCTGTTTCGGTGTAATACCTGTTATCTAGTTGACCAGCATCCAGTTCAGTTTCTGTATAATACCTATTATCTAAAGTACCTGCTGTTATTTCAGAATCAGTAAGTTTATTAGATTGTAGTAGTGTTTTAATTTCACTGGCTGTTTGATCTATTGTAGCGTTGGCTTCTATTGCATTTAACTTCGTATGATCAGCGTCAGTAAATACATTTGAATCGGTAGCTGCTTCTACTGCAGCTCTAATTTCTGCGTTAGTTTGGTCAGCAGTTGCACTTGCTTCTATTGCGTTTAGTTTACTATGATCAGCATCTGTAAAGACATTTGAATCTGTAGCACTTTCAACTAATGCTCTTATTTCAGCAGCTGTTTGGTCATCTTTAGCACCAGTATCTATACCATCTAGTTTACTTTTATCTGAAGCTGACATGCTACCAGAGTTAGATCCAGTAGCTGCAATAACACTGATAGTAACTTTACCAGAACTAGGTGAGTTATCAGTGATAGATATGCTAGAACCAGCAGCAATATCATCAGTTAATGCTGAATCTATTTTTGTATCAATACGACCTTCGATAGCTTTAGTTGTAGCTACCTTTGTATCATCAGTTGTATGCCAAGATTCTGTACTAATAATAGTTGGGTCACCTGTTAACCAAGCTCTGTCAACTTTATCATTAGATTCTTGGTTTACATATAAGTTTTGTAGTGTATTATCATTTAGATCATTAGCTCTTATAGCTGATCCGGGGTAGAATGTAGCTTTGGGTGTTTCAAAAGCTGTTTCACGATAAATTCTGATAGCTACACCATTATTGGGAGCACTATTAAACCTAACCGTTGTTGCATTTAGCAACGAATATGCAGTTGTAATAACTCCATCAAGACTTACCTTGATGTCAGTTGTGTCTAAATATGGGAATGTGAACGAATAATCGGTGGTGGAGCCGTTACTCGTATATAAATTTTCAATTGTTACGGTCATTTTAGAATTCGATTAAACTTTGTAATTCCTGTTTTGTTTTACTTGCTTCCAAAGCTTGTGGGATATTACCTTGTCTTAAGGAGTTCTTAACTCTAGTGTTCTGTAGACCAACAGCTGAATACTGTTCAAAGTATCTCTCCATTGCAGAACAAGCGTACTTCATAGCATTTCTATGAATACGATTTAACTCCTCATGTACCACCAAATTTTTTAGGCCAAAATCTTTCTGCTTTTGCATCCCTCTAGCCTTCTTATATTCCTTCATCTTGTTTGTCCAGAACCCACTAGGATGATTCATCATACCTTCAATCTGTCCAGCTAGGTTCATGTTCTTAGCTATCCAGTTGTTAACCCACTGTCTTTCTTTAGGAGTCATAGGTTGTTTACTAATAGGATTGATTTTCATACTTCCTACAGAGTCCCAACCAGTACTTAACAACCACTGTCTCCATGGTTCCATGTCAGCATTCGATTTAAAGAATGGCATGAACGCATTGGTTGCAGCTGTAAGAGGTTCTTGGAATCTTATTGGTTTACCTGTGTATATATCAACTTGATCTACTAAACTGTTTGGACCCATAAACTTCCATTTATTAGCCATTAATGATCCCCAGTCATTCTCTACATCTTTTAACTGTGGAGCTATCATATTATTTAATATACTCCTAGTACCAGATGGAGCGAATGGTATCAAAGAATCAGCTTGGTTAACAATTAGTCTATTAAAAGCACCTTCATCACCAGAGAACATAGATACTAACGGTTCAAATCCACTAAGGAATGTCTTGTTAGATACGTTCATACTAATAGAGAACGCTAGTTTTTGGAATGTTTGCTCAGTAATAGAATCATCTACACGGTTAGAGAAGTATACTGCATCTCCAACTAAACCAAGTAATGTATCAAATGGTTCAAATCCTTTATAACTATGCCATTTACCTGTGATTGGATTCTTGATAGAGTTAGGTTGCCAACCCATAGTCATCATACGTTTCCTTTCACCAGCATTAGCAGGTCCATTACCAGTTAAGTTACCATTTAATGCCCATATACCAGCACCTGTAACCACTGCACCACCCATCAATTGACGGCCAACGTACTCAGATTTAAGTGCTGCAAATGCTTCATCAGTATTTTCAAGACCATGGTCCATTAATACTTCAGAAATTTCTTGAGCATTTTTTGCTGTAAATACTTTACGAACTTTTGTCTGTAATGGTAATAAACCACTACCCGGAGTAAAAGTCCATGTCATATTTAATGCGTTTAGACCTGTTCTTGGAAATAAGAATAAAGGTCTAGCAACTGGAAATCTCTCTAAGAAGTTATTAAGATCACTAGCTACTTTATTATCTAAGTTAAGTGCTATCTCTTGTGAAGCATGTTTAGCTGCTTTATCTGTAAGTAAACCAGTGTGGTCAAATGCTTGACTATATAATCTCTTTTGTAGTTTATCGAATGCACCTTGGCTAAAAGCACCTCCAGTCTCTTCCATTAAGATGTTATATGCTCTAGCTCTAGCAGAACCACTAGCCATCATAGAACTTGTAAAGCCATCAATAGCATACATAGCATTAATACCCCATCTAACAAATGGGTTATTGTTATATGCTGATAGACCTTTAGCTATATTCCACATAGCCACCTTACCTGTATTACCTTCTTTTTTCCATACCTCAGACATGGCTTCGAGTGCTTCAAAGTTATCCATCTTAGCTTGACGTAGATCTGCACGACCACGCATCATAGCTTCCTCTGGACGCTGTTTAGCTAAACGCCACTCGTCACCCATTACTTTATAAGCACGTTTGAAGTTCTCTTGGATACCACCGTAGGTCCACAAAGCTGCTTTAATAGCTTTTGTATCACCTGTAGCAGCAGCACCAACCATTACTGTAGCAGGTTTAAATGCAGTTAACATACTGTTACCAGTGAAAGCTCTTACAGGAGCCAAGCCAGCTAGTATGTGGTTATAACGTACACCGTTCAAACCTTTAATAATTAAACTAGGTACTTCAGGGTTACCGTCATAGAATCCTTTTTTAATAAATCCTATGTTTTCTTCAGCCCATCGTTGTAGTTTAAATATCTGATCTACTTCACCATTAGTAGCTTCCATTGCATAAGCAAGTGGTTTAAGATACTCAGGATTAGTGTCAGCTATCTGTTCTAGTGTTTGGTAGAACTCATCAGATTTAGCTTGTGCTCTTTGTAAACCTTTAGCAAAGTTATCATTTTGATCTAGGATAAACTTCTTAAGTGCAGATGGGTTATTACCTAACTCTAATTGTCTGTACTCACCAAACTTATTTGATATGTACTGGTTAGTTCTAACTTCTCTACTAAGTAGTCTAAGCTTATCAATCATCATTTCCTGTTGCCTACCAGTCATGGCTACATCGCCAATCATAGACATACCAGTTGCTATATCTGCAATGTCACCACCAGCTTGGTTAGTTACCATAGCTGACGCACGCATTACTTTAGGGTTGTATACGTTTTCAAATGCACTGACAAAAGCTTCGTTAACAATCCTCCATTCTGTATCCCCCATGAAATTCTTCTTTTGGTAGAAGTTATGTTTCATATCATTGAGAGCACTTTCCATCTGACTTAACTTTACATCAGGATTAAACACCTGATTGTATAGTTTAGTAACAGCTTGGTTTATTTCATCTGGAGGTATAACTGTACCATCAATCTTAGCACCTACGTTAGCTGCTATATCTCTATCAAATAAATTCCTATAACCTTCAGCTCTTTGTGAAGGTGTAGCGTCATTCATTCTTTTGATAAACCTAGTACTTACTACAGGTCTAGCTCTACCATTAGTGGTACCTACATTATTTTGTATACGCCAGTTATCTATCTTAGCTTTGATAGGGTTAACTTCTAAATCAGATACAGCTCTACTTTCTGGTCCTAAGGATGGTTTATTAACAAATGGGTCATACTTAGTACCTTGAGGATCTTTAACCATTCTAGCTATAGCTTCAGCTCTTTGAGCTTTAGTCCTACTAGATCTACGTCCTAAGACATTAGCAGTAATAGGATCTTCACCTTCAAAACCTAATCTGTGTCTAGCTAAAGCACGCTCAGCAAACTCATCTCCGGGGATAACCTTCAAAGCTTTTGCTAAAGAAAATGCAGATGTAATTAAATCTACACCTACACTAAGACCAGCTGACTCATAAATATTCTTCTTTCGTATAACGTCTGGACTGTCACCATCTCTGGTAGCCCATGGTATATCCCAACCTAACCATTCATTTAAAGCTCCTGCTATATTCTCCTGATCTTTAGAATGAGAGGATATAGAAGTCACTGCTGTGTCTACACCTGCATGAGCTGCAATACTACCAAGTATTCGTGTAGCTTTAGGTATAGCCATACTAGCTGTAGCAGATCTAAGAGAACCAGTTACAACACCACCACCCCACATTGTAGGTATAATGATAGAAGCTGCATCTCTAGTTGCTTTATGAGCTGGATGGTTAGATCGTGGTGAGTTTTCATTCCACCATTCACTAACAGGTTTTAAGAATGGTACTAATGCAGCTGCATCAGCGACAAAATCAGCAACACCTAATGCTGGTGTAGAACCTGCAGCTACGATGTTCTCTAATCCTCTGGACCACTCTGGTCTAGCATCCCAATCCTCTTGACTGACGTTAGCAGGTTTCTGTAAACCATATTTATCTTGCTGCCTTTCATGACCACCCCATGAGTGATCACCTTCACCTCCTTTAACAGCTTTATCAGTTGTAGTAGCTTTAGCTTTCTTTTGATCTTCGTGACCACCCCAAGAATAATCCCCTTCACCACCTTTAACAGCTTTATCTGTAGTTACAGGAGATGATGATGTTGACTCAGGTTCGACCTCTTCAATCGGACCACCACCTTCAGCTTGTTCCTTTTGCTTAAGGTGTTTCTGTTGGAGCTGTTGTTCAAACTCTTCCTTGTCATTATCAGGAATAGCATGTTGAGCTTCTGTTGTATTATAATCAGACAATTGCACCACCTCCATTTATTAAGTATTCTGTCCAATCAGCATCAGCTGGTGTTTTATATAGTTCCATGTTTTGTCTTTGTCTATATATACTAAACCCATCCGAACTGACAGCGACTAAACCTTGATTCTTAGTTTCTTTAGTTTCATAACCACTATATACAAGTGCAGCTGCTGTGCTGTGCTTGTTACATCTAGAACCACAAATATACTTCTTCCACTCAGGTCTGATAATACCAGTACCAATTTTATATGCTTGCATTAATTCTGGTGGTAACTTATAATCTTTAGGTACTTGACCTGTTTCTTTAAGTACTTCTAATTGTCTCGTTGCTATATCAGCTTCAGTCATAACTTGACCTTGTGGACCAAGACCTATCTTACTTTGAAGATGCATAATATCTGAAGGCCAGCCATTAAACCTACCCATTGCAGCTTGGTCAAAGAATTTCTTAAGACCGACACCATCTACTAAAAGTTTTTGATCTAGTAGGTTAGGGTTATCTGCTAACTCTTTTGTAGTGATCTCACTTAAAGGTACTGGTGATATCTTACTACCAATAGCAAAGTTCTTAAAATAAGGTGCACGTGTACCACCTTGAAATTCGACTATCTGGTAGTTCTCTTTAAAATCAGCGTTCCATGCAGCAATAGCAGCATTATATACTTCTTGAGAATTAGCACCTGCTTTCTGTGCATAGGTACGGAAGTATTTTTTTAGACTAGCTTTACCTTCATATAATGCCATAGCAGATGAAGGGACATGTTTACTTTCAAGACCAAAATCATTGATTGCTCTTTCAATCTTTTTTTCAACATAGTCATCCATCAGTTTTATCTGATCTTCTGACGCTGCATATGGGCTATTCTCGTTAGCTTTCTTAATATACTTAGCACGCTCAACCCATGTAAGGTTAGCTTTCTCAACTATACTAGGAGTTAACAAACCTTGTGCTTCTAACTCATTAAGCCATGGTATATAGACTTTATCATTAGCTTCAGATACATGATCTCTTGAGAAGTTCATAAGCATCTTAGACATTTTATTGTCTGGACCATGCATCTTATTTGCTTCAGCTATCATTGTAGCTAGTTCAGATCTGTTAGGTTGATTTTCAGATGCTTCTATAGCAGTTCTTAAATCTTCAGTTTGTTTACTTAGTTGAGAATTACGAACAGTTTCTTGGCTTGTGTTTCTAGCTGCTTCAGCTCTTTCAGCTGCAGATACAGCATCCATAAGTTTAGTCCATCTTCCGGGATGGTGATGCATAACCATCTTACTACCTTCCTTACCATCAAAAGGTTGTTCACCCCATGCTTCTATATGCCTACGATTTAAGCTACCATTTTTAATAGCTTCTAGCATATAGTTTGTTACATTATTCCAAGATGCAGATCTAAACTCACCGTTCTCACCTGATTCAGATTCCCAAAGTTTCCAAAGTTTATCTGGACCTTCTTTTAATGCTGCTACAATAGTAGCTCTTTTCCTATCATTATAAGCTTCGTTAGCTTCTTTAGCTGCTTTCTTTTCTACAGCTTCAATGACCTGAGCTTCAGCTGCTACAATTCCCGGTCTTACATACTTACCTAAATGAGCCTCACTGACACCATCAATACTTTTAAGAAACTCTTCTTTGATTTTTGAAAGTGCAAGTCTAGTACCACCTACATTAGATTGAGCAAATGCTTGACCTAAAGATATGGTACCATTACTACCACCATACTTAGATGCGTACTCAGTTTCATTGTTAGATAAGATAAGGTTCTTATAGTTCTCTCCTAAATGCTGAGCATGACCTATAGCTACACCACGCTTTTGAAACCAGTTAAGATTTCTAAGTTGGTTTACTTGTTCTTCAGTATAACCTCTTTTCCTAGCCTGATAAATAGCATTATTATTCTGCTTGTTTGCTTCATAGCCTAAATCTTCTGTAGTCTGTAAGGCATCAAGCATTTCACTTGGTAAGCCTATATCAACTGCTAAGCTTCTCCCAAATTCTACTTGTTTATCAGTTATTTGCTGGACTTTCTGACCAGCTATATTCCCACCTATTTTAAAAGCTTTAGCTAAATTTTCGTTGAACTTAATATTTTCTGCAGACTTATCCGTAGAGTTTTTAAGTAATTGATTATTTCTTTTAGTTAAAGCTTCACCCCAACCTTTTCTAAATACAGAAGCTAATTTTTCATTACTAGCTCTATCTGATGTTTCTTTATCAAATTTATTCTGTAATGCAGTGAGGTATCTTTCTTGGTTTACTCTTTCTCCTTCAGAGGCACTCTTCCATTGTTGGAGATACCTCTTACTCTCGTCTAAAATTCTATCAGAACGGTCTTCTCCTTGGATCAGATTCCCTTCTAATGTGGATTGTTTAGAATATCCACCGTTAAATAAGTTTCCCATTTAGTTAAAATAGTGATTCACCACTTACACCAGCACTCATAAGCGAAGAACCAACGTTCATAATAACATCTTTAAATGGTGTATGATGTACATTGTTAAGACCTCTAATTGGTAGTGGCTTATCAATTGGTTTAAGTGGCTTCTGATATACTGTATCAGGAAGCAACAGTGGTAGTTTCTGTTGTGGAGGTGCTGATGGCTTGCTCTTAAGACTGCCAGAAGCTTTAATATCTGCTTGATATTTATCCATACCGATCTTATTACGATCAGCTAAGTTCTGCTCTCCAGCACTAATTAAGGATTGCTTGAGTTGTCTTTGACCTGACTCAGTACCTGATTGTAATGAACTAAACTTAAGTCCTGTACCTTCTTCAGACATACCAATTTGTGTCTCAGCATTAACTAAGGCATTGGTTATATTATCTAGCTGAAGTTGTGACATTTCTGTTTTGTTCTTCAAAGCACCTGCAAGTTTTTGTAAGTCAAGAGAGTATTTAGACTCTGCATTTGCAACACTATTGTACAAAGCCATCTGTGCATTACCGTGGTTAGCCAGAACAGCTTGCATAGCTTTCTCTGCAGATCTACCAACTTGACCTAGATTTCTTATTTGACCTTCTTTCTGAAGTAGCTCTGATCTCATACCCTGAACTTTAAATGCAGCGTCTGCCTTGGTAGCCGCCATGCCATCTCTAAGTCCAGCTTTGTCTAGAGCATCATTCAGTAGATCCATCTCTCGATTAACACCAACTTCTTTAATTTGAAGTTTAGATGTCTTTCGAGCTTCTTTCAAACCTTGTGTTAACCCTCTAGTTTCTAGAGCTAGTTCCTTACCACCTTCATAATATTTAGTCAGAAGTTCTTCATTTTGAAAGCCTATTGAAAGTAACTTATCTTGATAAGCTCTTTCCGTATCAGCTATTGTAAGTTCTTCTGCTATATCATTGAAATCTAGTTGTTCATAATATGATTCAACACTAGCATTATATGCTTCTGCTTCTTTGGCATAAGAATACAGTCGCATATTCTCTTTATCTTGCCATTGATTAAAAGATTGTTGTTCTTTATATGCGTTTAATGCGTTTTGATTTAAGTCAGCTACATATTGTTTTTCTAACGTGTGGTAGTATGTAGACCATTCAACTGCTCTATCAAATGAGTAAGCTTCGTTGTCTTGCTCAAATTTTAAATTAATGTTGTTTTGGTTATCTTGTCTGGTATCACGACCAAACAAACCACCAACTAATTGTAACCCTGCAGAAACTGCAAGAGTTGTCCAATCAACTGCCATTACATCCTCCTATAATAACGTGGTGTGTAGTTTCCTTCCCACATCATTGAAGTCAGAGAGACTGGGAATGGTGAATCACTAAAGATTCTAAGTAAAAAGTTTTCTGTACGTTGGTGTATAGGTAGTGTGTATACTGCCTGATCTACCATAGGTACGTCGTCAGCTAGGTATTGGTTAGCTTCCTGTACTGGTTGTATGTCATACCAGTTATCTTCATAGGCTATCATCTTAACGGTAGCAGCTGGAGCCGCACCCATAGTGATAACACCTGCGTCTGTAATAGTAAAGTTAGTTGTGTTGGTACCGTCTAAGCTGACTTTGATGTCATCTTTATCTTGTATATCGAATGGTAAACTAAACTCAGTTCTACTACCATCTGTTATAGCTGAGAAATCATATGACTGACCTCTTAAACCATTAGATGTAAGTTTAAAACCTAGTGTACTAGATCTACCTACTGAAAATTTCATTCTAGATATAGTTAAAGTAGCACTATAATCTGCTATACCTTTATCTAATTGAAAGTATGTCTTAGGTAATGTTATATCATAATCAAATGTATACCCTACGATAACGTTATCTGCCTGTCCAGAAAGATCTGTACCAGTAACTTTAAAATAGGTACCATCACTATCTGTAGCTCGTTCAGCTTTCATAGTAAAACCAGATTGAACGATTGTACTGTAGTTACTAGCAGCATCACCTGAAACTGCAACAACTGGTGTAGCTGTAGTTATATCAGGATATGGTATATAACATTTACTCATGTTATCTGCTGGTACATACACTACTTTCTTTTCTGAACCACCTGATAAACCATTAGTAGCTTTAGAATAAAAGTCCATGTATGGATTAATTTTAGTACCATCACTGGTAATCATAGCCTCATCCTCAAGTGTAGCACTTAAGTTAGATGACAATAAATGATATCTAGCAGAAGAACCTGTACCGATTTTAACTACAGTATATAATACATCAGAATCTACTACTAAATCTAATACTTTACCCGGAAACTTCCAACTGTACCACGCTTGTAATACTTGTTGATTGCCTTCCGCATGTGTACGGTAAAAATATATAGTATCTAATGCTGATCCATACAATGCTATAAATGAGTTTTGTGGACTAGCAATTAAACTGTCAACAGTATCTGGTATATATTCATCTACTACTTTACCTAAATTACTTACCTCTGGTATTTGACCTTCACCTCTTGGAGTAAGACCAAACACTCTGGTATAGGCTGGTGTCTTACTAACAAAGTTAATATTGGTACCTACATCTACAGGATCTATATTTGTATCCATCTCATAGTTAGAGAGTCCACGTATAATAGCAGTCTGTGGTGATAGGTTACCATCAGCAGCATACATAATAAACTGCTGGTTCTCAGAGAATAGAATCAAACCTGATGCTACTGGTATAATACCATGTAACACAGCTGGTCTGATACTAGAACAGTTAAGGTCAACTGGATCAGAGGCACTAACTGTCTGAGCTGTTATATGGTAGAAGTTATAGAACTCCCCACCTTGACTCATAGATACATTATCTTCTGATAAGAATCCTAGTCTGTTGTTATAGAAGAAAGATTGCTGTATCTTCTCACCATTAAATGAAGGGTGTGCGTTAGTAGTATCATCACCAACCAACCTAGCAGTCCATGTAATAGGTCTGAAGGTAAAAGCGTTGGTACCAGTGTTAACTAATTCGTGTGGCATAGTAGCTGCTGTTAAACCCGGAGACATACCATGTCCTAAGGTTTCTTCCCAGTATCCTTCACCATTACCAGAGCCTGCATCAGATACAAATTTAGCATAGTAGTCATCAGCATTACTAGAGGTGTTAATGATCTTCACAACTCTACCATGCACTGCTTCTGTAGGTAGATCTGCTACTGTATTAACTTGGTCTCCATAGCTACTCAACTGTTGACCATTTAAACCACCTTGAGTTGTTACTGTAAAGGCAGCAGAAGAATGAGTTAGTTCTAATGAACCGTTGAGTTTAGTAACAGTTAAGTTGGATATACTTTCAGCATCAATCTGTGTTTTTAAATTTGTTAATATCTCAGCAGCTGTGGCTGTTGAATCTGAAGTATATATTGGATCATATACCGTACCACCTACAGTTATATATATTCTGTAATCTGCACTATTATCAACACCACGTAATCTTATAGTAGCTTGACGTTTAGCATTGAAAGAGTTAGCTGCCTGTACTGTTACAGCTTTCTGTTTGTTAGTAATGATAGATGTATCCTGTACAGTAAGTACATGATAATCATTCTTTGATATAGCTGTAAGGTAGTCTCTAGAACTACCTGAGTAAGTAACAGTGGATTTAACATTAGTTGCTGCGTTCCATACATGTATCTCTCCATAAGGAGAACTCGATGCACCTACAATACATCCTATATATTTTTCATCATTATCACGATGGATGTAAAACCACTTAGCACTATCTAAGTCAGTATTATCATATGCAGTACCACTACCATCTTTTAAAACTGTAAGGAATTTAAGTCCCGGTCTTTTCTGTAAACCAAAAGTAGGATCAGGGTAAGCATTAAGAGCTTCACGAACTTGACCCGGAAACTTCTTATCATCTGGTTGCTTAGATACCCCACCTAAATAATTCGGGACACGTTGTGTAACACTTGCCATTAGCGTTGTAAAGCTGTATAAGGTTTATAACTGGTGTAATGTCTATTACCTTCTGGGTGTCCAAAGATAGTAAAGTCACCTTGATTGCATTCGTATTCTAGTGCGTTAGCTCTAGCCAATGCTTCACGTTGTTGTAACGTTTGAATTAATTGTGGATCGCCAATGATTCGTTGAGCTGCAATGGTTGCTGATTTGGCGACAATGTAGTTTTGTACAGGTGCAGGCAGGTCAATCCAATCAAACAACCAAACCACATCAACTTTAAATTCATCACCTGCATTATCTCCTAATGTATATGTATGATTATATCTATCATATATTTTACCATCACGTCTAACAGGATCTATGTTACCTTTATAAGATTCAGAAAAATCTACTTGTAACATGTTGTTAGGTATCTCATATTCCTTTGAACTATTAGTTACTATTTCGTATTCAAACTCTTGATTGAAAGTCCAACCTTCTGCTTGTACTTCTTTTGATACCTGTAACAATGTATCGTATGCAATCGCAACGTCTGGGTTGGTTTGGTCTAACGTAGTTACAGGAGCCTGACCTACTGATGCGAGTATTTGATTAACAGCAGGTAATTCTTGTGTTGCATTAGTGGTAGGTAT
>Ga0208815_1000205_pt1 | contig 18966 bp, 24 predicted proteins | sample Virmet3438_5245_FD_185733 | JGI IMG/M metagenome (GOLD analysis project Ga0208815, IMG submission 185733) | Marine viral communities from the Southern Atlantic ocean transect to study dissolved organic matter and carbon cycling - metaG... | ecosystem: Environmental > Aquatic > Marine > Oceanic ... | reverse complement strand
ATGGACTTTTGCAGGTTTGCGAAGGCAGAAGTCAAAATATACTCTTTCGAAAATATTCTATCCTTGCTATATAACAAGGATAAATAATGAGTCTAGTATGAATACAGATCCCACATCCTTGTTCAGTCTTGCACCCAAGCGTTTGCAGTGGCTTGCCACGCGGCAGAATGTCGTGTCGGAGAACATCGCGAATTCTGACGTTGCGGGATACCGCGCGCAGGATGTGCAAAGCTTTGCCAGCTATTTGGAAGACGCAGGTCGGTCGCAGCGTTTGCAGGAGGCCGAGGTGGTTGAGGCGCGGGTTCTGGGTGGCGCTACGGCAACCGGGAATAACGTGAACCTGGAAGAGCAGTTGGTCGAGGCGAACAGCGCCTCGGGTCAGTTCCAAATGGCCGCGAGCCTGTATCGCAAAGCGCACGAGATGGTCTACGCCGTCGCTGGCCGGAAATAACGGAGAGACGCGCGATGGATTCCCTTTCCAGAATTTCGGCAACTGCGGCGAGCGGGATGCGGGCGCAGGGTGACCGGTTGCGCATCGTCTCTGAAAACCTTGCTAATGCCAGTTCGACCGCGCAAACGGCGGGGGGCGACCCGTATCAGCGCAAGACGATTTCTTTTGAAAGCGCTACGGATCCTTCAACGGGGGCGGCGATTGTGCAGTCCGCAGGCGTGCTGCGGGATGATGCCGATTTCACACTGCGGTATGAACCATCGCATCCCGCTGCGGATCAGAACGGCTATATCAAGATGCCGAACGTGAACCCGCTGATCGAAATGAGTAATATGCGTGAAGCCGCGCGCAGTTATGAAGCAAACCTTTCGATGCTGGACAAGGCGCGTGACATGCGCCGTCAGTTGGTCGAGCTGTTGAAGTAAGGTGCCAGAATGACAGATTTTTCCGCCATCCGTTCTTCCTACGTTGAAGCCGCCTATGCAAAGACGGTGCAAGGCGAAACGCGGGGTGCAAAACCCGCTGGCCCCGCGCCCAAGGATTTTGCCCAGATGGTCGGCGATGCCGCGTCACAGGCGGTGGATTCGGTGCGCGAAGGCGACCAGATGGCGATCAAGGGGCTGACAGGGCAAGCCAGCCTGCAAGAGGTTGTTCAGGCCACCATGGCGATGGAGCAGACAGTTCAGGTTTCGGTCGCGCTGCGTGACAAACTGGTGGAAGCGTACCAAGAAGTTATGCGTATGCCGGTTTAACGTCAGGTTAACACGCGCCATGTTTTTCGGAGGTCCGCTGTGGATTCTGTCACTATCTACGAAATCATCCGGCAGACGTTAACCGTGACATTGATCGGATCGGCACCTGTGCTTGTTGTGGCGCTTGGCGTCGGGCTTGCCATCGCGTTTTTCCAGGCTTTGACACAGATTCAGGAAATGACGCTAACGTTCGTGCCCAAAATCGCGGCGATTTTTGTGACGCTCGCCATCAGCATTCCATTTATTTTTTCGACACTTGTCGGGCTCTCGGACCGGGTGTTCGATCTTGTCTCTAACGGGGGGCTCTAGGGTGCGCCTCACCGTCTTGTTCATGGTTCTCTTGCTGCCCGTCTCTGCCTTGGCGGACAAAGGCGGTTGGACGGGGTTTTACACGTCATCCGCTCCTGCCGTGAAGTTGGGTCGGCAAAACGCCACGTCAAACCCGATGCGCGTCTGCGTGGACGAGATCCTTTCGGCTGAACAGCGCTATAACATTCCCGGTAACCTATTGTTGGCGATCGGGATTCAGGAAGCTGGCCGTCATGTGAACAACAAGCTGGTGGTATGGCCGTGGACCGCAAACACAAACGGTACCGGCACGTTCTTTGGCAGCAAGCTCGCATTAGAAGCACATGTGCGCGAGACAGAGGGTCGCGGCATCCGGTCCACGGATGTGGGATGCATGCAGATTAACCAACGGTGGCATGGCGACCAGTTCTCTTCGCTAGAAGAGGCGACGACGCCAGCGCATAACGTCGATTATGCCGCACGTTTTCTGACCGCGCTATATCACGAGACAGGCGATTGGTGGCAGGCTGCCGGCCGGTACCATTCGTCTAACCCCAGCTACAAAGCTGTTTATCTGCAGAAGTTGCAGCAGAATCAGCGCATCGCTCAGGCATTTCTGACCCGCTTTGCAAGCGATGTTAGCTCGGTCAATAGCACCCCGCAGCAGGTTGCAGTCACCCGCGAGATGCCCGATTTCAACTGGAGCGCCGATCTGAGCGGTGCAAACTCCGGCAAAGCGGGCGGCGCGCTGTCTATCTATTCTACGCAGGCGTTGGCCCCCATCCTGCCCCATTACGCAGAGGTCAACTGAGCGTGGCGACACCAGACACAAATCCGCAGCCTTTCAACTTTGCCAAGCTTAGCGGTGCCAATCGCGACATCGGGTTCGCCGTGGGGATGGTTCTCATCCTGGCGATGTTGTTTATTCCTTTGCCTCCCTTCTTTCTGGATCTGGGTTTGGCGATTTCCCTCGCGTTGTCCGTTCTGATTCTCATGGTGGCCCTGTGGATCGGTACACCCTTGGAATTTAACTCCTTTCCGACGCTTTTGCTGGTCGTCACGATGCTGCGTCTGGCGCTGAACGTATCCTCCACCAGATTAATTTTGAGTGAAGGTCATAACGGACCGGGCGCTGCGGGGAATGTCATTGAGGGATTTTCGCAGTTCATTCTGGGCGGCGACTTCATCATCGGCATTATTGTTTTCACAATTCTGGTGATCATTAACTTTATCGTCATCACTAAGGGCTCTACTCGAATCGCGGAGGTTGCGGCCCGATTCTCGCTGGATGCGATGCCGGGCAAACAAATGGCGATCGATGCTGACCTCGGCGCCGGTGCCATTACGGAGGAGGAGGCGAAACTACGGCGTAAAACGGTCGAGGAAGAAAGCTCGTTCTTCGGGGCGATGGACGGTGCGTCCAAGTTCGTCCGCGGGGATGCTGTTGCAGGGTTGATCATCACGCTGATCAACGTTTTTGGCGGCATTATGATCGGTATGATCAGCCACGGACTGAGCGTGGGCGACGCGATGAGCCGCTATACAGTGCTAACGATCGGTGACGGTTTGGTCACTCAAATCCCGGCGTTGGTCGTGTCTCTTGCCGCTGGTTTGTTGGTGACCAAGGGCGGAACACTGGGTGCGGCGAATGAAGCCGTCTTGGGGCAGCTCAGCAATTTTCCCAAGGCTTTGTATGTCGCGGCGGGGCTGACATTCTGTATCGGTTGGCTGCCCGGCTTTCCGTTGATGATCTTTCTCGCGCTCTCTGCCGGGATGGCGGGCTTTGGCTATATCATGCAGAAGTCCTTTGTAGAGCGGGACAAGGCCGAGAAACTCGCCGCCGCGCGTGACGCGGCACCTGTTGAGAGTGCTGAAGACAAGCTGTCGGATATGCTGCGCGTTGATGACGTCCGGCTGGATCTCGGCTCTGGTCTCGTGCCGATGATTACCTCGGTCAATGCGGCGCTTCCGGGTAAGGTGAAAAGCCTAAGGTCGTTGTTTATAAAGGACTTCGGGTTTGTCTTGCCGTTGGTTCGGATCAAGGACGATGCGGAGCTTCCCGCCTATACCTACGCCATTTCCCTGCAAGGGGTGGAGGCCGCCCGTGGGGAAGTGGACCCGATGATGATGATGGTGATTAACCCGTCGGGCCAAGAAATTAACCTTCCCGGCAAACGCACGCGCGAACCGACCTTCGGGTTGGAAGCGATCTGGGTTGACGAAACGCGCGCATCCGAAGCCGAGCTCATGGGGATGACTGTCGTTGATCCGGAAAGCGTGATTACCACGCATCTGACCGAGGTGATCAAGGAGCATATGCCCGAGATACTAACCTATGCAGCGACGCAGGAATTGATCGAGGGGCAGGGCAAGGAATATCAGAAACTGCTTTCAAGCGGCTCGGATAGCAGCTCGGCTGTTATGTTGCAGCACGTCTTGCAGGCGCTGCTTGCAGAGCGGGTGTCGATCCGAAATCTGTCGATGATCATCGAAGCGGTCGCGGAGGCAAGCGCCACGTCCAAGAATATCCGCACAGTGATCGAGCACGCCCGTAGCAAACTGGCTAAACAAATTTGCCAATCCTTGAAGGATTCTCAAGGATATGTGCCGGTCATAAATCTGGGTGGAGATTGGGAGCGCGAGCTTGCGAGTTCGATCTCTAAAGCGAACGGGGAAGAAACTTTCCTGATGTCGCCGTCGCGGGTGCAGGAATTTGTTCTTGCAGTACGCAAGGAAATCCAGAAGTTTTCGAGCGCAGATGAATGGCCGGCCATTTTGGTCAGCCCGCAAGCGCGGCCCTACGTCCGGTCGATCCTCGAACGGGTGAGCCCCATGACCCAAGTGATTTCGCACAACGAAGTCCACCGCAAAGCGTCGCTACGTACTGTTGGCACCGTCGGTTAACCGATCGTGGCAATCGAACCCTTCATTTCGACGCTATTTTTCTCTTTTTTCGTGGTGTTTGCCCGCATTGGCACGGCGCTGATGTTTATGCCCGGGTTTGGGGAGGTGCAGATTCCGGTGCGCCCGCGGCTGTCCCTGGCAGTGCTGATCAGTCTTTCCCTGCTTCCGCTGACGCCCATTGCAAGCGCGCTGCCTGATAGCGCGGTGACCGCGGTGTTCCTGTTGGGCGCCGAGGTGCTGATCGGGCTGTGGATTGGTCTTTGTGCGCGTATCCTGTTGTCAGCACTTCAGTTTGCGGGGTTTCAGGTCGGACAGGTGTCTGGTTTGGCAAACGCTTTTGGCCCGTCGTTCGGGTCGTTTGAAGGCGCGACGATGGTGGCGACCTTGCTGTTGATGAGCGCGGTGACCATGATCTTTGTCACAGACACCCATCATCTGATCATCCGCGCATTGCTCGCCAGTTATCAGGTGTTCCCGCCCGGACAGTTCGTGCTCGCCGATCTTGCTGATCAAATACTCCGTGTCGCGAGTGCGAGCCTTTACATCGGGACGGCAATTGCGGCCCCCTTCTTTGTGATGGGGGTGATTTTGAACCTTGGCATGGGGCTGGCAAACCGGATGATGCCACAACTGCCCGTGTTTTTCGTGGCGGCATCGCTGTTGATCGGGGCAGGGCTGCTGATCCTTGCTATCGCCCTGCCGGCCATGCTTGATTACTTTCTAGTGCGATTCCAGGAGTGGATCATGGGCTTTAGGATCTAATCATGGCCGAGAATAGCGACAGCACGGAAAAGACCCTAGAGCCGACCGAAAAGAAGCTTAAGGACGCGCGCAAGAAAGGGGATGTCCCGTCGTCAAAGGAGACGGGGAACATGGTCGTTGTCGTGGCGATGTTGGGGATCGCCGCCTTGGTCTTGCCCTATCAGGCCCCGCAAATCGTCGTCGCGCTGTCGGTTCTGCTGGACCATTCCCCAAATCTAATGGTCGCCACGGGAGAGCCGGGGGTGATCCGGCTGGGGCAAATCATGAGCGAATTCTTCTATATGATCGTGTGGGCAGTCCTTCCTATCTTTGGCGTTTTGTTCTTGGGCGGCGCGATTGGCGCTGTGATTCAGGGTGAAACCGTCGTCGCGGCAGAGCGTATCAAACCAAAGCTTTCCAAATTGTCACCGCTGGAAGGGTTGAAGCGTCTTTTTTCGGCCAATGCGTTGGTCGAATTCGCGAAAAGTATCGTCAAAGTCTTGGCAATCGGTGGGCTTGCCGTGTGGTTTACGAATGAAGCGGTGCGGCGCATCTGGACCTCGTCGGGCTTTATCCCCGAGCATCTGCCCGGCTATCTGACCGCCGCTGCTGTTAAGCTGTTGATTGCGGCTGCAATTCTGCTTGTGCCAATCGCGATTGCCGACATTCTGTGGCGACGTTTTGATTGGCGGCGCAAGCAACGGATGAGCCAGAAAGACATCAAGGACGAACATAAGGAATCCGAAGGCTCCCCCGAAATCCGGCAGAAACGGGCGCGTCGCCGGCGCGAGCTGTCACAACAGCGTACAATCACTGCTGTGCCTTTGGCGGATGTCATTCTGACCAACCCGACCCATTATTCAATCGCGCTGAAATATGACCCGGCGCAGGATATGGCCCCGGTCTGTATCGCCAAAGGCGCGGATCATCTGGCGCGGCGCATCCGCGAAGTGGCTGCGGAGCACGATATTCCGATGATCGAGAATAAACCGTTAACGCGAATGCTGTATGACGAGATCGACGTCGATCAGGTCATTCCCGTCGCCCATTGGGAAATTGTCGCCGAGATCATCAGCTTCGTCTTTGACCTGCGCAACAATAAAAAGCGGGCGGCACCGCAGGGGTCTACCCTGCGGACCGATCCATATTAACGAAGCTTGATACCTGTAAGGTCTTGGTCCGCCGGAAGCTGCGAACGTTCCAGAATGATTTTGGAGACGGCGCGCGCCCGTACAGGCGGGATCTTTGCAAGGATAGGCGCGGCTGTTCTTGGCTTCATGGTGCCAAGGATCATAATCGTCGTCTCGATGTCCAGATCATCCATGATACGCGCCGCATCGGTCGGCTTCATATTCGTGTAAAGCTGGATCAGACGATCAAGGTCTTCGGTCTGCGCGGCATCAACGCGGCCCAGCAGATCCTCGATAGAGGTCTTGAGCTCGGTCAGAGATGCTTTTTCGATGTTAAGCCGTTCGCGGGCCAGCGCAAATTCAGCACGTTGGTTTTCCAGCTCTTCCTGCTGCAACCGCACCAATTCGCGCTCTTTCGTGAGCGAGATCAAAACGTCTTCGGGCGCTTCGCAGCCGTTTGAAAGTTCGGGCAGGTTGCCCACCAGCGGCGGGGCATCCTGAACCGGCTGCAGGCCCGTTTCCTCTTTGGTTTCAGCGGCAAGAACGACCATCGGCTGCTGTGGCAGCGCACTATCCTTGAACAAGGGCAATTCAGGAAAGGATAGCGCGGCTTTGGCGCAGAGCGTCAGGGCCAGCCCCCCAAGGATAATTTTCCCGTTCAACATACCTGGTCCAAACATCTATCAGCCCTTTGCCGCAGAAGAATTTTCGAAAAACGCGCGCACCATCTCTTTTTTATCCCGTACCACGCGCACGCCATTGCGTTCTGCCGGCGCTTGCTTGGTCGCGCGGCGGCTGGCGAAAGACGCGGCTGTTTCTTCGGGCGGGGGAGGCGCTTCGACGGGGGCCGGCGCACGTTGCGCGGTTTCGATGCTTTCGCGCATGTGGTGCACAGATTGTTCGGATTTATCGACCGCAGAGGAAAATTGTTCGACCAGCGGTTCAAGCTGTTTCAACGTCGCCGTCAACTTGCGCAATTTCATCGAAACCACGTAGCCATAGCCGATGCTGCCAATCAGCAATACGACGATCAGGCTGTCAATTATCGTTGCCATCATCTTCGTGGTCCTCCAGAATTTCCAGCTTTTCGGTAATTTGCACAGCCACATAGCCGTTGTTACGTTTGCCCAACGACACGTTGAACATCGGGGTGTCGGCACAGGTCACAGTGGCATCGCGGCCTTCCTCGATGCCGAAATCAATGGTGTCGCCGGGCCGCCATGACATGATTTTTTGGAGCGGAAAGACGTTTTCGGACAGGACGACATCCAGATCGACGTTCGCCCGTTCGATCTGCGCCCCGATCAACCCGCGCCACTGGTCTTGCGACACCATACGGTCGCCGAAATAGACTTTGCCCAAGTCGGGCAAGATCTGTTCAAGTGCGTCATAGGGGATGACAAGATCAAGGTTTCCGGTATTCCCTGCAAGGGTCAACGACAGCCGCAACCGCGCGCAAAGGCTTGTGTTTTTGGCAATCGCGGCACCTTCGGCCTCGGTTTCGATGCGATCGAGTTCGAGGTTCGCAGCCCCCACAACCGACAAAGACCGCTCAAGCTCGGCAAAGACGGCAGAGGCGAGCCGTTCGCCAAAGCCGAGCTCGATCGCGGTAAAGGGATCGGTGTTGTCGAGATCGACGTTCTTGGCGTTCCCGCCCAGCATCAGTTCAACCGCGGTCATCAGCACCGCTTGATCCATCACCACAAGGATTTCACCGACAAAGGGGTGACCTGTGCCAACGGCCAGAAACGTGGGCTTGGGCAGCCCTTCGATCACTTTGCCCATGGGGATATAGTCAAGCGAGGCGAGTGAGGCTTCACACATGGCGCGCATCAGGTCGGGCAGGGCAACCGACAGGTTTTCGACCATGCGATCGCCAATGATGTCGAGCATGGGCAGGCGATCAAAGGTGAAATCCGACATGCGGATGATCTCGTCGATCAGGGTGCTGCCTGCTTCTTCGGGTCGCCGTGCTGTTGTGTCGCTCTCGCTCATCGCCGTCTCCTACTGCACGATCAGGTCTTTGATCAGGATTTCTTGCGGCAGATCGCTGCCCACGGCGGCGCGCGCCCGTTTCAGCAGTTCGGCCTTGATATAAAGAATGCCCGCCATGCCGCGCACGTCGTTTTCGGTCAGCCCCCGCAGGTAGCCGTTGAAAAGATCGCGCATGAAGGGCTGGCGTTCGACCATCAGCTTGTCCGCGCCCGCATCGGGCCGGTAGGCGACCATCAGGTTCACCTTAAGAAACGCCGATGTCGGCGTGCCGTTCTGATCGAAACCTTGGATGTTGGTCAACATCTCGCCCAGATCGATCAGCCCTGTGCTTGCGGCCTTGGTATCGTCGGCGTGGTCTTCGGCATCACCCTCGTCCTTGGCGTGATCGTTTTTACCATGATCTTCCGCGTCGGCGTGATCATCCTTGGTGTCCGTCTGGTCGGCTTCTTCGCTTTTATACTCGGGCTCGAAGGCTTCGGCGTCTTTGACGTAGGCCGCACGGGCAAGGAAAAAGCCGCCGCCCAAGGATACCACGCACATGAGCGCGGCCGCGATCAGCATTTTACGCGACCCGCGTGGCCGGTCCGCTGCGTCAGCAGAGGCGGCCTGCTTTGCCGCAGCTGGCTTTTTTTTCGCTTTGTCGGCCATGTGGAAACCTTAACTTGGTGTTAATGCCACATTCCCCTTTTAAGGGCAAAAACACAAGGTTAAAAATTGTTTAATACTTGCCTTGAGGCATGAATTGATCAATATATTCACAACAAATCGATGCTGAGGGGCCCCATGCAAGGATTAATCGACAATCTCAAGTCGCTCGGTAAAAACAAGCTCATGATGCTTGGTGGGGCGGGCATTGGTGTGGTGCTGTTGATGATTCTCGGCATTGGTGCCGTGACCCGTCCGGACTACGCGCCGCTCTATTCGAATCTGTCGATCACCTCTGCCAATTCGATCGAGGCGACTCTGGCAAACGCGGGCTTCAATGCCATGGTCTCTGAAGACGGCACCAGCATCTCGGTTCCCCGCGGGGACGCGGTGCGGGCGCGTATGGTTTTGGCAGAGACCGGCATGCCCATTGATGGCGATCCGGGATGGGAGCTGTTCGACGAAAGCAGTGGGTTGGCGATGAACTCCTTCCTGCAGAAGATCAATAAGATGCGCGCGATGGAGGGGGAGCTCGCCCGCTCCATCCAGACGCTTGACGGGATCTCGTCTGCGCGGGTTCATCTGGTGTTGCCCGACCGCGAGCCTTTCTCCCGCGATGCGCCTGCGCCGCGTGCCTCTATCATCCTGCGCCCCGAATCCGGCCGTGCGGTGACCCGTAAGCAGGCTGTGGCGGTCAGCAATCTGGTCGCCTCTGCCGTTGCTGATCTGGATATTTCGCGGGTCACCGTTCTGTCGGCCAGTGGCGAGACGATCTTGGCGGAAGGGCCGGACGGCAGCAGCCAAGGCGGCGTCCAATCCGCCAAAGCAGGCATTGAAGACCGCCTGTCGCAGGAGATCCAGAACATCCTGACAGCGCGGGTCGGCGCGGGGAATGCGCGCGTCCATGTGAACGTCGAATTGACCACGCAGCGCGAAGTCATTGTCGAGCAGACATACGACCCCGACCAGCAGGTCGTGCGGTCGACCGAGACGAAGTCCGAAGACCAGACCGGCACGAAAGAGGCTGGCAACGTTGGTGTGGAAAACAACATCCCTGCCGCTTTGGCCGATGGCAATGGGGCAGGGACATCGACCCGCCGGTCCGAGGCTGACGAGATTGTGCAATATGAGATCGGCAACACGCGCCGAGAGATCGTGCGCGAAGCCGGCGACGTGCGGCGCATGTCCGTCGCGGTTCTGGTGAATGGGATCTACAACGTTGACGGGTCCGATGTGATCTACGCCGAACGGACGCCGGAAGAGCTCGCGCGGCTTGGGGAGCTGGTCAAAACTGCTGTTGGATTCGACACTACACGCGGGGATAGTGTCTCTATCGATAGTATGCGGTTCATGGATTATTCAATGGATCTTGGCGATCCGATCGACAAATCTATCGGGGATGAGCTGACCGAGAATGTTGTGTCTATTGTGCGCGGTGTTCTGGCCCTGCTGGTTGTCGGCCTGATCCTCGTCTTTGGCGTGCGGCCCATGCTGCGTAAGTTCAGCGAAGGCGATCAGCTCAACAGCTACGAAGATCCCGCCCTGACCGCAGAAAAGACCGCCGAACCGGCGGCACTGACAGCGGATGGCCAGCGCCCCAAGCTGCCCGGCACCACGCCAGCCGTCGCGGATATTGCCGAGGATGACGACCCGCTGACTGTCACGGATGACGATATCGAAGCTGCGGAAGTGGCTGAATACGTGCGCAAGGAAGGTATCCGTGGGAATCTGCACAAGAAAAAGATCGAGACGATCCAACAGCTTGCAGATGAGAAACCCCAAGAGGTTCTGCGCGTGATCCGGTCGTGGCTTCCTGCCGAGGCAGGCGCATGATCGATCTTTTCGCCCGAAATTTTGACAGCGACAATGCGCCCGCGGCGCCCGTCACTACAATCGACGAGGAAGAGCTGAACCTGCGTCTCGCCGAAGCGCGCAAGCAGGGCTTTGATGCCGGGCGCGCCGTCGGTCAGCAAGATGCAAAGGCGGAGTTTGACGCGCAAGAGGATGCACGACTAGAGGCGGAGAGCGCTGAAATCCGTGCGCAGCTTGCCGCGCTGATCGCGCAAGATACGAGACAATGCCGTGCAACAGAGACTGATATCGTGGAACTCTTCCTCGGCATCGGCGACCGGCTTGTCCCAGAGTTGCTGCAAAACTACGGCGTCGATCTGTCCATTGGTCGCATCCGTGAAAGCGTCGCCCTAAGCCGCAGTACACCGGTTCTGTCCATCACCGCCTGCCCCGAAGTCGCCGCACGGCTGCAGGCCGAGCCGCCGGTTTGGCTACCTGCATCAACAGACGCCGCGTCGATCAAGATTGTCGCGGATAGCGATCTGCCCCGTGGTGCGGCGCGGGTCGTCTGGCAGGGCGGGAAGCTGGAATACGATCTCGAAGAGGCAACCACGGCCGTGCGCAGCGCCTTGCAAACCGCCGCCGTTGAACTGACCGCAACCACAAGGATTGCTGAATAATGCTACATAATGACCAGGATAAAACCCAAGCAGACCTGACTGACAGCAACGCGCAGGATGCAGAAACCAAAGCGCCGGCGGGTCTGGATGGCAAAAGCCTCGATGCGATCTTTGGTGTCAAACTGGACGTCCGTGTCGTTCTGGGGCGCAGCCGTATGCCGATCTCGGAGCTGCTGAACCTGACCAAAGGGTCGGTGATCGAGCTTGACCGCCGCGTGGGTGAACCCGTCGACATCATGATTAACGATCGCATGGTCGCGCGCGGTGACCTGGTGCGCGTGCAGGGGGATTCCCTTGGAGTTGCGCTGCGTGAGATCGTCAAAGACTTCGTCTCAGAGATCTGATGTCCCCCCGTTTGCTGCCCCTGTTTGCACCGCGCGTGATGTGTGGTCTGGCCTTGGTTTTGGCTGGTGTCGTCGCGTCCGCATCGACTGGATGGGCGCAAGAGGCAGACCTTGGCAGCATGGTGCGGGACCTCTCTTCGGCTTTCGGTGACGTAACGCCGGGCACGGACGAGGGGGCCAGCCTGTCGGGCCGTCTGATCCAGCTGTTCGCGATCATCACGGTCCTGAGCGTGGCACCGGGGCTTTTGGTGATGGTCACGAGCTTCACCAGATTTGTCATAGTTTTCTCGATGTTACGGCTTGCGCTTGGGCTGAACCAAACGCCACCGAACATCGTGTTGAACGCGATGGCGCTGTTCATGACCTTCTTTGTGATGCAGCCGGTGTTCGAGGATGCGTGGGAGGGCGGGCTGGTCCCCTTGATGGAAAACGCCATCATCGAAGAGCAAGCCGTGCGCAATATATCCGAGCCGTTTTACAACTTCATGTTGGTTAATACACGCGACAAGGACCTCCAGCTTTTCACCGATATTGCGGATGAAGCGTCGCCGCCCTCGGACGGGCCTGCTGCGCTGCCAAGCTGGCGGGTGCTGGTGCCCTCCTTCATGATTTCGGAGCTGCGTCGCGCGTTTACCATCGGCTTCCTGATTTACCTTCCATTCATCGCGATCGACCTGATCGTGGCATCGGTTTTGATGAGCGCAGGCATGATGATGCTGCCGCCCGTGTTGGTTTCGCTGCCCTTCAAGGTCATCTTTTTCGTACTGATCGATGGGTGGTACATGCTGGCTGGATCACTGATTCAATCTTACGTGTCCGGATAAACCGCCGCGGTCATAAATAGCCATGTCAAACAAGAATAGTTTCGGCTATCCTTGGGCGATAGTATCCAGCCTGCGGGAATCGACGATCTCATGAACCAGTTTGTACCCCTTCGCAAACATCGCCACATGTCCGGCGCGCAGAAATCGGCGATCCTTTTCCTGTGTTTGGGTGAGGAGAGGGGCGGCGCGATCATGCAGCAGCTTGATGTTGATGAGATCCGCCAGATCACCACCGCTATCTCGACGATGGGCGAAGTCGACGCTGGTATCGTCGAAGAAATCATCGCGGAATTTGATGAAAAAGTGAATCACAGCGGCAGTGTGGTCGGCTCTATTGATGCTGCGCGCGGATTGCTGAAAGAATTCCTCCCCGAAGATCGTGTTGCTGAAATTTTGCAGGAAATTGACGGCAAAAAGATCGACAACGTCTGGAAAGACCTGTCGGATCTGGACGAGAAGGAGTTGGTCGCCTTTCTTCAGAAGGAACACAACCAGACGATCGCGGTCATCCTGACACGAATCCGGCCTGACGTCGCAGCGAAGGTATTGCCGCTGTTGGGGGCCGAACGCGCCGCCGATCTGATCGAGCGCATCATGGGCATGGACAAGCTGCCAATCGATACGATCCAGAATATCGAAAACACACTGCGTGAAGATGTGTTGGCCAAGGCCGGGAACAGCGCTGAAGCCCGGATCGAGAGCCAATTGGTGTCGATTTTCAACAAACTCGATGAAGATATGTTGGTTAATCTCACCCGCAACCTGGAAGAGCGCCAGCCCGATAAGCTCTTGTCGATCAAGCAAAAAATGTTTGTTTTCGATGATTTGGTTAAATTCAACGAAATGATGTTGGGGAAAATCATGCGCGAAGTGAGCGGGAATACCCTGCCGATGGCGCTGCGTGGTGCCAAGAAGGAAGTGCGTGAACATTTCTTGGCGTCCCTGCCTTCGCGATCACGTGGAATGCTGCAGGATGAAATGTCTTCAATGGGCCCTGTCCGGTCCAAAGATGTTAAAGGCGCGCAGGCTCAGTTGGTCGAAGCCGCATTGCGTTTGATGTCGGAAGGGGAGGTGTCCTTGCCCGAAAACGACGACGATATGATGTCGGATATGCCGAGCTGATCAGCGATACAGGCGCGAGGCAGAGAATGTGACAGCCGTCACATCGATTGTGATCGGCACGAACTGGCCGCCCAGATTATAAGACTGCAGTAGATCAAGCGCTATTGAATTTGCCTGAAATCCCTGTGGGTTAACGGCATCTGAAATGGCAACGTAGCGCGCGATCAGCTTCTCACGCTCCGCCGGATCCGCCAGTTTTTCGAGGTCGAATTTATCAGCGAGAAGGGCCTTTTGTTTGTCGAGATCAAGGGCAGACATCTGTTCGGGGAGCGACAAGGCGACCTGGAAGAAAGTGGTTAGCTTCTCGCTGGCCAGAACTTCGAACCAGTTATTAATACCGCTAAACTTGTCACGAAATTCTAATACCGTGCCCACGGTCTCGTTCTGGGCGTCATTTTCGTTGATGTACTGCCGATTATAGAAGCGCGTCGTCACATCATTTAGGAAATCCGGGTTCGTCAAATCAGGGGTCTGCGGACCTGCCTCGGTCGTGAAGCCAAGGGCCAGATGCATTTCGCGGAAGCGGCTGTCGGTCAGTCGGTTCAGCAGGGATGAAGGTTCGACCGGATCGGATTCCAGCATTTTACGGATCAGCCCTTTGCCGAAAATCTGGTCTTCCAGGTCAAAGGCCCGCATTACAAAACTGTAGACTTCGAAATCCGCGATCAGCTCTTCCGGGCTGGAGATGTCGCCGATTCTGTCGCGAAACGCTTCTTCCGCGCGTTTGTTGGCGGCGGAATCACGCATCAGATCAAGCTGTTTGTCCCGCGTTGCGTCAATTAGCTTGAGCGCGGTGGAACTGCCTAAACCTGAAATGCTGATCATAGGTTTACCCTATTCCGCCGCCGTGGCTGTGTTCTTTTCCCGGATCATTTTGAACAATTTCTCTTCATATTCGATCAGGGGGCGCAATGTGCGCATCGCTTTGTAGAAGTCAGCAGAAGACACGTGAGCCGCGGCTTCAAAAATGTGGCCGGCCATCTCGTCGTGGAAAACCGGCGCAAGCGCGCCTAGTTTCCTTTGGATGATCGACACCAATTTTTTACGGGTCGAAGGCTCAAGTAAGGCGGTCTGGATGAAGAAATAGACCTCTTTTACAGGGGTGCGCTCTTCATCCTCTTTTAACAGATCGGCTTCACGCACGATGTCAGCCTGATTCTCGATCACAATCATCTGACGGCGATCGGCGTTGCGCACGACACAGCCGTTAATCAGGATCCGCTCGTTCGGTTTCAGGGTTAATCGCAGCGCCATAAAGCTTACTCCGCCGCGACTTTTGCAGCCCGTCCGCTCAGACCGTCGATAATACTGCGGTTAATATCAATCAAAGGCTTCACATTTTTAGACCCTGACAGGACCGCTTTGGTGTGGTTTTCCACCCAAAGAGCCAGCGAGATCAGCGCAGCGCGCAAATCGGCCGTCAGCCCGTTATCCTTCTCGGCCAAATCGGCCTTGAACGTGAGCCAAACGCGCTGGTTCTCCCACAGGGTATCGCGCAGGCCATCTGCAAGCATCTGAAGCTTTTGAGATTTTTCCGCAGCACCGTCAAATGCTTCGAATTTGTTTTCAAGTTTGGATGTCACGCTCGCCAAAATCCGACGCTCAATCTGGCGCGGATCTTCGGTGTGCGAGATGGTCCGCTTATACGCGGTTACACTCATTTCACTGCCTTTTTATTCTGCCTCGGTTCAACTATAGGGTGGCAGAGTTAAGGGGGAATTAAAAAATCCTTAATTTCTTGAAAGCAAGGATAATTTTAAGCACTTGTTTTTAAATCATGCTTTGCATGTCACACTGTGGCGGGGTTTTCGGGGGGCCGCAGTGTTAATGAATGTGCTGGCCCGGAGTGACCGCATGCAGCATTTCACGGTGAAAGCTGTGGGCGATATTATCAGCGGAAAGTAAGCCATCAGGGGCGGTGCCGTCACGCTCGGACTGGGCGAGGGAAACGATGATATGGCCGATGTGGTGGCCAAGTTGAACGGGGCACGTAGGCGTCAGGGTTGGTTGGGCGCAGGGTTCGATCAAAACGATGGCGTCATCTTCTAGATCAAGGCCAAACTCCTGATCTAGAACATCGGCCAAAGAGGCACCGGAAATGATCTCTTCTCCGGCGTAGATCGCGAAGGGCGTCAGATCAGCGTCCTCTACGGCGACGGTGAAACGGGTGATCGGCGACGCCAGCAGTGACGACAGGATGCGGCCCAAGGGCGTGTTGCAAGGATCGGCGCAAAATTCCAGCCGACCGCCCCAGATGTGCCCCATCAAATCAGAACGCATAGTTAAAACTTCCCCAAGTGTCGCGTGTGCAACCCCAAGGTATCTTCCCGACACGGTTTTTTGAATTCCGGATTTGTTAAACTTCGCAAGCTGTTCTTGAATTTTAACCACGATCGGCCAAGTGATTTTGCGCTGTCGCTTTCGGCGATTTCGGCAAAATTCCCCCGATCACCCATATTTTTGGGAACCAAATATGGGGCAAAATGTTATCCACAGCACAAGTATTGGTGGGCGGGGCGAAATATGGCTGCATGTTCACCCGTATGCGAATTTACAATAAATGTGTTGAGAATGTGCGGCAAGTGTGAGTGCGGAAAGGTGCGATTCTCTCGCCGTGCAGGTACGGGCATCCCTTACGTCGGATCGAAGGCATTCAAGCCGCCCGTGCGCAGCATATACCCGCTGGAGCGTACCGTTTCGACGGAAATACGCTCGTCAAATGTGTCCGCAAATTTCTTACGGATTTTCGCGACGTGGACATCAAATTTCCGATCACCATAGCGCCACGGCCGAGATTCTACGGCGAGACTAAGCGCATCGCGGGTCACAATTTGCCCGTCCTGCGCGAATAATACCCGCATGATTTGAGCTTCCGCCGTCGTTAATCCGGCGCGCAGAGCGATATACGCTTCGACATCCCAGCTCACATCGTGAGGTTGTTCAACTGACGGCGTAGGGGTTGGTAGGCGTCGGTTCAGTCGTAAAGACAGCTCGCGCAGATTGCAGGGCCATGTGAGGACATCGATCGCACCCGCTTCAAACGCATCGGCACCCCATACCCCTTTCAACTCTTGTATCGCGAGCACGACTCCGGGCTGCGCGTGGGTGGTGAGTTTGTTGATCAGCGGTGCCGGGTTGCTGTTCGCTTCGGTCATATCGACGAAAATGGCATTAACGTTTTCATTGTTGTGTAGCCAATGTTCGCAGGCGTCAAAGTCTATACATTCAAAGTCGAACTTTAGGATAACCGTAAATAAATAGTTCAGGGCGTTGCGCACCGAAGGTGCCGTGGAGATGAGTAGGATTTTGGTCATTTATCGCGCTGCCCCAATGGGTTGACCGATGGATGTTCGGAAACGGATAGCATTGCGGCGAGACGCGGAAAGGACACGATGATAACGGCCATATACTAGGAAAGGGAGCGATGAATTGGGTTATCCCTTTGTTGCACGAACCCGTGGGCGAAATCAAAGTCAGAGTTATGCGGCAATAATTGGGCCTGCTTGTCATGAAAAAGCCGTACGTTCACTATTCTTTAACCTTCCACGCTATGTATATCCTTGCAGACTGCAGAACGCGTCTGAGAGAACCTCAAGAATAGGCGCTAGAAAATGGCAGACATACTTGAAATTGTTGCGCCAAAGCGGCGTGCGCTCGCGGCGGCCAAACGGCTGGTCCATTTGCGCGACGAGGCGGTGCAGGATGAAAACATGCGCGCGGTGATCCTTCACGCGGCAGAAGTTGTGGCCAAGTCGGGTGTTCTGTCCGCAGTCGCTGAGAGTGGTCAGAAACGGCAAGGTTTTGCCACATCTGACCTGCCGAGCTTGCATCCCGACCGCCACCGGTTGAATTAATCCACCGCAGTTTATCTTGAGTTCATAAGTTGTTGTCCTTTCGCCATTCCTTGCGGCGGGCCAACCTATACTTAAGAGACATTGACAATTTTTGTGAGGTTGGCGGACAATCTTGGTATTCTAGTAGAGTTTCCAAGATTTGTTCACGAGGCTTCATCCCGCACCGACGTAGTAAAGGCGCATACGAAAGTGACAGAGTTTACAGATCCCCCCGTTTCCGAGGCCGCAATTCGCGTGATTACCGCATTCGCTGGCCGTGAATCCGCAACCGTGCAAGACATTCTCGCGTTGTCGCAGGCGCTTCCCGCCGCGCTCGCCGGGCTCCAGCCCGCAGCCGCCAAGACTGAAATCAGCAAGGTAGCAGCGCAGTTTGCGACTGAAACCGCCATTCCCGCGGTTCCGGTTGCCGAGTCGTTTACCGATGATTCCGTCACCTGCCTGTGCTGCGGCCGATCCTTTACCATGCTCAAGCGTCACCTGCGCGCAGAGCACGGGTTGAGCGAGAGCGAATACCGGATCAAGTTCAATCTTGATGATGATCATCCCCTCGTCGCACCGAACTATTCTTTGCGCAAAGCGGATTATGCAAAGAAAGCCGGCCTTGGCCGCTATGCTCGCGACGAGGCGGTGCAGGCAAATCTTGGGTCGCAGCTGTAAAGTTCAAATGCCTTTCCTTTGCCACCGTTTTGTCCTGCGGAGCACCTAATCCCCCTCGATACATGTCTCTGAGGCAGTCGGTGCAGAAGCACGTCTGCCGAACCGGCCCCCGTGGTCGCGAGAATAGAGGCAGGACATATGGCAGCGACGACACAGCCGCGCGTATTTAAAAAAGTAGAAGTTATCGAAGGCGGTGGACATCACGGTGGCGGCTGGAAGGTCGCCTATGCTGATTTCATGACCGCGATGATGGCGTTCTTTCTGCTGATGTGGATTCTCTCGAGCGCGGACGAGCAAAAGCTGCGCGGGATTGCCGAATACTTTACCAATGCGACCCTGCCCGGCGGCAGTGGTGTATTGGACGGTGCTACCCTGGGGCCACCCGGTACATTGACCGCCTCGAATGGGGCGATTGTGGCCCGTGGCAGCGAGCTCGGGAAAATCGACGATCCGGCCTCGGCCAAGTGGGAAATCCGCGACGAAACCGCGACGTCGGTACCAGACGAGACGCAAATCGGCTCCGAAGACGGCGCCCATGAAAACCCCGCCGCGGCCAATGTTGCCAGCGCGTCGCAAACCGCATCCGATGGTTTAAAATCGGCTGGCGATGCGACCATTGATAATGTGCACGCATTGGACAATGAAAAGTTCAAAAAGCTGCAGCAGGATATCTTGCAGGCGATGCAGGAGAATCCCGACCTTGATCCGCTGAAGAAGAACCTGATTTTCCAGCAAACCCCCGAAGGCTTGCAGATCCAGATCATCGATCAGGAAGGGCAGCCGATGTT
>Ga0208815_1000202_pt1 | contig 19087 bp, 10 predicted proteins | sample Virmet3438_5245_FD_185733 | JGI IMG/M metagenome (GOLD analysis project Ga0208815, IMG submission 185733) | Marine viral communities from the Southern Atlantic ocean transect to study dissolved organic matter and carbon cycling - metaG... | ecosystem: Environmental > Aquatic > Marine > Oceanic ... | reverse complement strand
ACTTCTGTTTCGGCCTGAATGTCGGAAAGGGTTTCATCGGAGCCACCACAGCCTGCTAGACCCAGCGCAAGGGCCACACTGGAACTTAATACGAGTTTTCTCATCTCTACTCCCTACAAGCATTGTTGTTATTCTGTGTCTAAAACTTAACTCTATTAAAAGTAGCTTGGTCTACCCTGTCTTTACAGGCGTAGATGATAGTTTTAAACATGTTAGACCAGTTGTATCTTCCTCAATCTTATTGACTTTGTTGCAACTTTGCAAAGTTTTGTTAACTACTTTTGTTAACTTTTTTTACGTTTGAAGAAATTTTCATTCATTGTTTTACTTGTGAGTCAGGCTGAGTATGATCTGGGGTTTGATTCTTAATTGGGTCTACAGGCCCCAATCATTGCGATATAAATGAACCTTTTGAAGGAAAATGATGAACGATTACAACGCACCAGCGGATTTATTGCGCGATAAAGTTATTCTTATCACCGGGGCTGGCGATGGAATTGGTGCACAAGCCGCAAAAACGTATGCTGCACATGGCGCTATTTGTATTTTATTAGGCCGCACCGTGTCTAAACTTGAAGCTGTGTACGACGACATTGTCGCAGCAGGTGGTCAAGAACCCGCCATTGTTCCTTTAGATATCAAAGGCGCAACGCCCTCTCATTATCAGCAAATGACGCAAACCATTATTGACCAGTTTGGCCGATTAGATGGTGTTCTTCACAATGCGAGTATTTTAGGTCACCTTAGTGCATTTAAAGATATTGATGCGCAAGAATGGCAAGACGTGATGCAAATTAACCTAAATGGCATGGTTTTCATGACACAAGCGCTTATTCCCGCTCTAGAGAAGGCAGAAAGTGCATCGGTAATTTTCACCACCTCTAGCGTAGGCAGAAAAGGTCGCGCATTTTGGGGAACGTACGCCGTATCAAAATTCGCAACAGAAGGCGTTATGCAAACCCTTGCTGATGAATATCGAAATAAGTCACTGCGCTTTAACTGTATTAATCCAGGTGGTACCCGCACACAAATGCGCGCTCAAGCGTTTCCAGCAGAAAACCCTGATACACTAAAAACACCTGAAGATATTATGCCTACGTATCTTTATCTTATGGGCGAAGACAGCAAGGAAACAACCGGACAGTCACTTGATTGCCAACCAAAGTAATTAACGAAAGCAATGTTCCGTTAAACAAAAAAACCGCTTAAGCAGCACTTAAGCGGTTTTTTTATTTACAGCGCATAAATGGCTAAAGGCCAGTGCCTACTCGCCCATTTTGGCCCATGTATCTCTTAGACCTACAGTGCGGTTAAAGACCGGCTTGTCGTCTGTGCTGTCTTTATCTACACAGAAGTAGCCAGTGCGTTCAAACTGCCATGCTCCTACTTCAGGAACATTGTCTGCCAATCCGGCTTCTACCCAACCGTGTTTTACTTCCAACGAGTCAGGGTTAATCGCATCGGTAAAGTTCTCTTCCGCTGCTGGGTTAGGCACGTTAAACAAGCGGTCGTAAAGCCTAAACTCCGCTGCCTGTGCCGTAGCTGCATCCACCCAATGAATAACACCTTTAACTTTGCGGCCATCAGCCGGATCTTTACCAAGCGTATCAGGGTCATACGTGCAGTAAACGGTAGTGACATTACCATTTTCATCTTTTTCAACGCGATTAGCTTTAACCACGTAGGCGTTGCGAAGACGAACTTCTTTATCAAGCACTAAGCGCTTAAACTTCTTGTTCGCCGACTCTCGGAAGTCTTCTGCTTCTATATACACTTCGCGACTGAAGCCGATGTTACGCGTACCCATACTTTCATCGTTAGGATGATTTGGCGCAACAAGCGTTTCTGTCTGGCCTTCCTCATAATTTTCGATAACGAGCTTTATTGGATCTAGTACGGCCATTGCGCGAGGAGCATTTGCATTTAGGTCGTCGCGTATGCACGCTTCTAGCATGGACATTTCAACCATGTTGTCCATCTTAGTCACACCAATGCGTTTACAAAACTCAACGATTGAACCCGGTGTGTAGCCGCGACGGCGTAAACCTGCAATGGTAGGCATGCGTGGGTCGTCCCAGCCATGTACATGGTTTTCGTCGACTAACTGAATAAGACGACGCTTGCTTAATACCGTATATTCTAGATTAAGACGTGAGAATTCATACTGTCTTGGCGTGCAGTCGATAGAAATGTTTTTGATAACCCAATCATAAAGACGACGGTTATCCTGGAACTCTAGTGTACACAGGGAGTGCGTTATTCCCTCAATGGCGTCTGAGATACAATGTGTAAAATCGTACATTGGATACACGCACCACTTATCACCAGTTTGATGATGGTGAGCATGCTTAACGCGATAAATTACCGGGTCACGCATACATATAAATGGCGATGCCATATCAATTTTCGCACGCAGACTACACTCACCTTCTTTATATTCGCCTGCCGTCATTTTGGCAAACTCACTGAGGTTAGTTTCAACGTCTGTATCGCGATAAGGGCTATTTTGACCAGGCTCTTTAAGTGTGCCACGCATTTCGCGCATAACGTCTTGCGCTGAAAAATCTACATAGGCTAAGCCTTTTTCAATAAGTTCAACGGCGTATTGGTGTAGTTGGTCAAAGTAATTCGATGAATAGCGCGCTTCTCCGTCCCACGTAAATCCAAGCCATTGCACATCTTCCTTAATTGAATTAACGAAGGTAATGTCTTCTTTTGCAGGGTTGGTATCGTCAAAGCGTAAATTGCACGTACCTGTGTAGTCTTGAGCAATACCAAAATTCAAGCAGATAGACTTGGCGTGGCCAATGTGTAAGAAGCCATTCGGCTCTGGTGGAAACCGTGTTTTAATTGCGTCATGTAGACCACTAGACAGGTCTTTATCAATAATCTGACGGATAAAATTGGTCGGACGGTGTTCAGTCTCGGCCATTCGCTTGTTCCCCTTATGCACGTAATATTTCAAAATCTCGCTGAGTATAACACTCTCGCAATTACTTCAACCATGTTTTATTCAAAGAAGCCTGACAAGTGATTGAATTAAGAGCGATCTGCAAATACCTTCTAAAACTAAATGCAGTTATGACTTCCAAAATATAAATAAGCACTGACGAAATCGTAACTTTGCGTGGCATTTGAGCGACTGCGTCTCAAAATGCGCGCGTCATTATAAAAATATGGTAATCTAAATTCGCGACAACAAGGTCGTAGCAGCAAATCATGGTGTTTATGAAAGAAAAAGCAACCTCTTTTGACATTGCCCACTTGGCAGGTGTTTCGCAGTCGACGGTTTCGCGAGCGTTAAATAATAGCCCGCTAGTTAATCAAGAAACTAGAGATCGCGTTCAGCGTATTGCCCGGGAACTCAATTACAAAGTGGATAAAAACGCAAGTAACTTGAGAAAGCAAAAGAGCAGCACAATTGCCCTACTCTTGTTTGAAGATCCTACGTCCGATGATTCGATGATTAATCCGTTCTTCCTAGCGATGCTCGGCAGTATTACCCGCGCGTGTGCGCAAGCAAACTATGATCTGCTTGTGTCCTTCCAAAATTTAGATGATGACTGGCACGCAGAATATGAAGACTCAAATAAGGCTGACGGCATTATTCTATTAGGATATGGCGACTATACTGATTACCAAAACAAAGTCGCGCAACTTGAATCGCAGGGCACCCACTTTGTTCGTTGGGGTGCGCCAGATGAAGCCCACCCAGGGGTTAGTATCGGTTGTGATAACTATCAAGGTGGCCAAAGCATAACGTCACATTTAATTGGCTTGGGTAAAACTTCCTTTGCGTTTATTGGCGACAACGGCGATCACGCCCCTGAATTCAAAGCGCGTTTTAACGGTTATTTTGAAACACTTCAATCTCATGGGCTTGATCAGTCAAGTGTTCAACGCAATGCTATTTCGACTGAGGACGCGGGGTCAGAAGCGGTGAAATCATTGCTGCAAAGTGGCGAACTTCCCCAAGCAATTGTCTGCGCATCAGACCTTATTGCAATGGGCGTGCTTAGAGCGCTGCGCCAGGCAAAAGTAAATGTGCCTGATGATGTAGCCGTGGTTGGCTATGACAATATTGCGGTTTCAGCCTACACCACGCCTTCGCTCACCACTGTTCAGCAAAATACCAAACTGGCGGGCGAGTTATTGGTAAACACCTTATTAAAAGCCATTAACAACGAAGACGTTCAGGATTATTTAATGCCTGCGGATATTATTATTAGGCAGTCATGTGGCAGTGAGTAAGCGTGCGCAAATTACACACTAGAAACTAAACAAAAAGCCCCGGGGCGTTATACAACCACGGGGCTTTTTTATTGTGCGCTAAACACGTTTTATTGGCGGGCCAACTGGTGCTTAATTTGAGCAAGTAATGCGCTGTTACTTACTTGACCTTCGCGCACCCATACCTGAACGCCATTGGGCTTAACCGTTGCGGTTAACGCATCACCGAGTTCTACCGTTTGCGTTTCTCCAGATAATTGTTCCGTCCAGTCGCCCGATTGCATAAAGTCACTAACCTCAAAAGATTGTGCGGCATTACCCTTATTAAGCAATACAAGTGCAGTCTGCTGTGTTTCTGCAGTATCAACAACGCGATAAAACGCCGCTTGATGACCGTCAAGTTCAACGTTGACTTGAACACCGCGCTGCAGTGCTACCGTGTTTTTACGCACATTGGCAATCTTTGTTAGCGCCTGTTGAATAGGATGTTTCTTGGCTTGGTCTAGGCGCTCTTGGCCAACATAGTTACGATTGCCGGCATGTTCCGCCGTACCGCGCATGAAGCCAATTTCAGATCCCATGTATACAACCGGAATGCCTCTTACTGTAAACAACCAGTTATGCGCATTAATAAAGCCTTCATCAGTGGCATTAATGCGCGCCATATCGTGGTTATCGTAGAACGTAGTTAATTCATACGGATTGTTATATGGCCCGTGCGTAAGATGAAGCACCGTTTCTAAGTCAGCAAAATCACTCTCTAGCGGCTTTTCAAATACATTCACCATGGCCTTTTGCATAGGAAAGTCTAATACACTGACGCCCCCATTTTTCGGTAACGTATGTTGGGCAATGTTGTTCGCCTCATAGTCAAATGCTTCGCCAAACATAAAAAAGTCAGGGTTTTGCTCGCGTATACGATCTGACGCTTCACGCCAAAACGCATGAGGCACATGCCTGATTGTATCTATTCTAAATGCATCAGCACCTTGAGAAATCCAATACAAATAGCTGTTGATGAGATAATCGCGTACGGCGGGGTTTTCGTCATCTAGATTAGAAAGCTTTACTAAATCTGGATAGTTGTGAAAAAAGCTATGAAGCGGGTTGTTTTCAGGGTCAAGCTCTTCAGGTGCCAAGTTTTGATGATCAGCAACCAGATTTCCATCACTGTCATATATTTCCCCGTAGCCGGGTAAGTCCTTTTCCATGGTGAAGCTTGGTGTGCCATGATTTGCCACAATATCAAACACGGACTTAAGGCCATGCTGACGCATTTTCGCCGTATAGTCACTAACGCTTAAATTGGCGCTAACCAAATGCTCGTCAGCTTTATAGAAATTCGTTGCCCAATAGCCGTGATAACCCGTTTTACCACCGTCTTTAAAGGCACCGCCATAAGTAATGGGTTCATCGCCATTAAACGCATAGTCCGGGTTATCGTGGACAGGCGTCATCCATACTGCCGTGAACCCCATTTCTTTAATATAATCGGCGTTGTTTAAGATACCCTGTAAATCACCGCCCATGTAACCCACATAGGCTTTCTTACCTTCAGGACTTTCTAAGGGCAGTTGCCACGTAGGGTGATCGCCTCCCTGCTCTTCATGATTGTTCGAAGGGTCGCCGTCTACAAAACGATCTGTTACAACAAAGTACACCGCTTCGCTAGCAAATGGCGTAGTGGTACCCACGATAGCGTGGCTGTTTTCTTGTATATCGTTAGATGAAGGAACAGATGTACTCGAGCAGGCTGAGCAAAATAAACCAGCTAACGTTAATGCGATTGTTGTACGATTAAATGACATATTAAGCTCCCTGCGCTTCTTCAATTTCTTGCTTATCGGCCTCGTTCACGAAGAAAACTGAAACCGCACCAATTAACATAGAAACTCCGGCAACAACGATAATGTACTTTGCGTCGTTGTCGAAAACAGAACTTAGAATCCAGCCAGCAGTTAGGCCCGAAACAATTTGAGGGGCGGCAACGGTAAAGTTGAAGATACCCATATAAACACCCGTTTTATTTGCAGGTAACGCACCAGCTAACATAGCGTAAGGCATAGCAAGAATGGCAGCCCACGCTATACCTACGCCTACCATAGGGATTAACAGCTTCACTGCGCCCAAAGGTACTGTTACTTCAGTAATCACTAAGTTTACGTTGATCATCGTCAGGTCTTGGAATAACAAGAAGCTTACGTAGCTCAGGCCACCTAGCGCTAAAGACGAAGCGTAAACCGTTTTGCGACCAAACTTGTCAGCGAGTTTTGCTAAGAAAATAGAAAAAATAGCAGCAAATACCGAATACGCAGCAAATAGAATCCCTACCCAATCACCAGCGGCTCCCTTGGCCATGATGATGGTTTCAGGCACCATCGGGGCTGCAGCAATATAAGCTGGGTCAAACCACTGCTTATCTACATTCCATATATGCTGCGTAATAGCAGGTGTGGTGTATACCCACATAATAAAGAGCGCAAACCACGAGAAAAACTGCACGACAGCAAGTTGTTTCATCGTCTTTGGCATATCTTTTACTAACGTGAAAAACTCACTTAAGCGTTGTCCTAGCGGTGCTTTTTCAGTTGCAGGCTGCTCTTCGGTAAGCCCTTTATAGCGGTTGTATTCATCTGGTGCGTATTCTTTGGTACGAACTACCGTCCAAATGACCGTACCAAGCAGTACTGTAGCGCCAATGTAGAAAGCCCAAACAACAGAAGGTGCAACCTCACCCATTTGTGCCGTATTTTCAAGGCCAATAACATTGGTAAGTACAAATGGCAGTATTGAGCCGATAACTGCGCCTATATTAATCAGTAATGACTGAATCGAATAGCCAACATTGCGTTGTGACGGCGGTACCATGTCTGACACCAATGAGCGAAACGGCTGAAAACATACGTTAAACGACGCGTCCATAAGTGCAACCATTAACGCGCCCATTACCATAGGTGCCAAGAAGGCAACAAATATCGGCGCATTAGGCAGTAAAATCATACCCAATACTGCGGCGATTGCACCAGCAAGGATGAACGGGCGGCGTCGACCTAATCGATTCCACGTTCTATCAGATGCTGAGCCAACAATTGGTTGAACGATTAACCCCATGATTGGCGCGACGAGCCAAAATAGTGATAGCGAGTGAAGGTCTGCCCCTAAGTCTGAAAGGATACGACTTACGTTTGCGTTTTGCAGTGCAAAACCGAATTGAACACCTAGAAAGCCAAAGCTGACGTTCCATATTTGCCAGAAAGAAAGGCGTGGTTGAGTTGCTTGCATACTTTGCTCTATTTATTGTTTTACTATAGTTAATACGATTACTGCACAATGAAAACACTAGCAGACATTGCTGGTAAGCTTAAGATATCCGTCGTCTTAAAAGATATCCCATCGCTAACACGTGTTAATGTCTGGTGTGTGCTTAGCACCTCTGCATACTTGTTTAGAGGCAGGTCCACTGGCTTTTTATTTAAGATGACCAATATTTTATCAGACTGATTAGTATTTGATTTATCAGCACCACTGGCTGAATCGACATTTGCCTCTCGAATATAGGTATAAACCCCATTCTCCGGTGCAAAATGCTTCAACAGGCCTCTAAACTGCAAAGGGTGTGATTTACGCAGTTGAAGTAAGCCCTTCACACGCTGCTGTGCCCAACGCTCATCATCCGTTAAACCGTGCCCGGTAAAAGCGTTTTTGTCATTGTCCGAAGGCCACCCGCCTGGAAAGTCAGAACGAATAATACCGTGGTCTTCACTGCCTTCGTTACCCATTAAAATTTCTGTACCGTAAAAAACTTGTGGAATACCGCGCGTAGTGAGCAATAGCGTCATAGCCATATTCCATTTGTCTTTATCATGACCGAGCTGAGTAAAAATGCGGCTCATATCGTGGTTATCAGGAAAGATGACCAAATTATTCGGGTCGCCGTACAAAAAGTCAGTAGCTAAAGTTTCGTATACAGAGATGAAGCCAGAATTCCAGCTTTCATCATTGCTCAACGCTTCAACGACTGCGGCTTGAAGCGGGAAATCCATTACCGATGGTAGAGCGCTATCGTAATCATCGTGGCGGTGGCTACCCGCCTGCCAATATGCCGTGATTGCGGGGTTAACTGACCACTCTTCCCCTACTATATTGAAATTCGGGTACTCGTCCATTATGCGGTTTGTCCATTGGCTCAAAAACGCCTTATCAGGATAGGAGTACGTATCCACTCGTATTCCACTTAGCCCAGCGCTTTCAACCCACCAAATCGCGTTTTGAATAAGGTAGTTCGCTAAATGCGGATTGCGCTGATTTAAGTCCGGCATGGTTGGCACAAACCAACCATCGCTAAACCCTTTTATATCGCTTGCTATGGCGTGAGGGTCGTGAAGAGCTTCACGCTTGTGGGTTGTCCCTACAAATTTACCGTTGTTATTGATCCAGTCGTGTGACGGCGTATCTTTCATCCATAAATGATTACTGCCTATATGGTTAAGTACCATATCCATTATAATGCCAAGACCCTTTGATCTAGCTTCAGTACTTAACGCAATAAAATCGTCATTGGAACCAAATCTAGGGTCTATTTTGTAGTAGTCCGTGGTGGAATAGCCATGATAACTGTATTTATCCATGGCATTTTCGAGCATGGGCATTGTCCATATTTGAGTAAAGCCCATATCCTGAATGTAGTTGAGGTTATCAACAATACCTTGAATGTCACCACCGTGGCGACCACCTTTGAATGAACGGTCTGCGGGATCGCCATAACCCTTAACATTATCATTTTCCACATTACCATTGGCATATCTGTCGGGGGCAATAAGATAAATAGCATCTTGAGGCCCAAAGCCTTCGCGCGACGCTAAGCCTTGTGCTCTTTTTTCTAACGTGTAAGTTAAATCACGGGTCGTACCATCGCTGTCAGTAAGCCTGATAACGAGTTCTTGGGCACTAACATTCGACGTGTCTAGCGTTACGAATAGATAGTTTTCACTATCAAGGGCTTGGCTATGCTTAACGCTTACATCGCCTTTCGCTATTGAAACAGTGTCATCGGCAACATCATCACCATAAAGCATCAATTCTACATTACTGTTTTGCATACCAACCCACCAATTCGGCGGGTAAACATCAATGCCACTGTTTGCAGATGATTGAACTGAGAACAAAGGAAATGTAGTGATACAGTTGAGGAGAAGCGGAATTGCGCGCTTTTGGATTTTTTTATGACCACTGTCATTAGTTACACGATTACGTTTTGGCACATCAACCCCATGTTAAAAATACGTTAAGTACAAGATGGTGATGAGATACTACCTTGCCCGTCCGATCTGACCAATGCTCTGCATACGTATTCACGAAACACCATGTAAAAAAACATGGTGTTTCGCGTTAACTCAGCAGCATGTGATAAAACCTAATTAGAAGGCGAATACTTTAGTCTCAAGCCCTTCCAATGAGAACGAAGCGTTGTAGTAAATGCCCTCTTTTTCTAGTGTTATGCCTTCATGAGAAAGCATAGGCGCTAGCGTGATCCGATCGCTATCTTCACCAAAAACATTTGAAGGAACAACAAGCTTCATTGCACCTGTAGGCTTATCGTTAAAATTAGCCACAACCACAAATCCGTGCTCACCTTGCGCGCGCACAAAAGCAAATTGCTGCTCAGTATAGGCTGAATCTTTCACATCAAGATTGAGCGCGTGTAGGCTTTGATATTCACCTGTAACTGCAGGGTTTGTGGCAGCAATAGCCATCACGTCTTGGTAAAATTGGTGAAGTGCTTTTTCATCTTCGGTAGATTTCCCTGCATCAAACTTACCGTCGTTCATAAAACGCTGATGGGCAGGAACACCTACATAATCGAAAATTGACGTACGTGTTGGATCTCCAAAACCAGTCTCCTCGCTACCGTCTTCACCCACATCTTGACCAAAGTACAACAGCGTAGGCGAACTGCTAATAAGCGCACTCACTGCGAGCGCGGGTTTACCTTTCTGGGCACTACCGGCAAAGTCGGGGCTGGCTATACGTTGTTCGTCGTGATTTTCTAAAAAATGAAGCATATGCGGGGCGATATCATTGATTTCATCATGAATAGTAACCAGTTTGCTTACTTCTCCACTCCCCTGCATAATCGTTTTTAATGTGTCGTAGAAACCCACCTTGTCGTAAAGGTAGTCCATTTTGCCTTGGTGGATATACTCGCGATACTTATCTGGTTGATAAACTTCCGCTAGCAAGAACGCATTAGGTGCCTTTTGTTTAATACTGCTATTTAGAAACGACCAAAACTCAACAGGCACCATTTCGGCCATATCGTAGCGGAAACCGTCGACACCTTTATCTATCCAATAATGTGCAATATCTCTGAATTTATACCACGAATCTGGTACGTCTTTTCCTTGCCAAAATGCGGCATGTTCTTCAAAAGACTTATCACTGTACTCTTCAGGTAAAACTGGAAAGTCGTAGGTGCCGTCAGGCTTCACGCCATAGTTCACTTTTACGGTCTCATACCAGTCGTTTATATCCGGTTTCGAAGCTCTAGCACCGTTGCCTGTCCATTTTGCTGGAAACTCTTCGAACTTACCGTCAGATAGTGGATGCTTTTCACCACCTAGAGGTTGATAGTTATCAGCTGTGGGCACTTGAAACGCTTCACCTACTACATAGTAAAAGTTGTTATCACGGGCGTATTCAACAGACGTGTCGTCGTGCGCGCCGAAATCACTTACACCTTCAGGTGCAGAAAGTGAATGGTAATCACGGGCGACATGATTAGGCACGATATCGATAATAACCTTCATTCCCGCTGCGTGAGTCCTGGCGATTAGCGCTTCAAATTCTTCTAAACGCTTGGCTGGATCATCGGCTAGGTCTGGATTAACGTTGTAGTAATCTTTAACTGCGTAGGGAGAGCCCGCTCTGCCTTTCACTACATCTGGGTCGTCGTTTGAAATACCAAAATCAGTGTAGTCATTAATCACCGCATGGTGCGGCACACCGGTATACCAGATATGACTGGTTCCCAAAGATTTTATGGCCTTTAGCGCTTCGGGAGTAAAATCACTAAACTTACCTACCCCATTGTGCTCAATTGTGCCCCAAGGCTGGTTATTTGTATTCGTGTTTCCAAACAAGCGAGTAAAAACTTGATAAACGACAGGTTTACCTTGCCTTTCATCCGAATCGTTTAGTGTCGAACTTTCGCCGCTTTGACCAGATGGTTTCAGGCTAGCGTCTTTGATCACCGGTTTTTGATTATTCACTGGAGAGGACGGCCCTGTACACGCTGTTAATCCAATTGACAGCATAGCAATTGACAAGGGTTTAAGACAAAAACGAAATTGGAAATTTGGCATGGTAATCATTGTGATAAACGTAAATTATGCCAACAGGATACGCGTTAACTGGATGTTAAAAAACATGCATACGTATTCAAACATAAAAAAACCGCCTGACGAGGCGGCTTAGTATTCCAGATAGCATGGTGTCATGCTGCATGAGCTATGCGAAGAGGCTTTCGAGCATGCTCAATGGTGGGAACGGCCACATCGCCAATAGCTTGTAACGCACTATTTAGTTCTGAATGAATCTTTCTGTGAAAACCTTTTAGTGGTTTTGCTAAATCATCAAGCAGTACATGCGGTGACAATCTATATGGCATACGTTTGCCGTTGAATTCAATAGCTTCACCTACTGGATCAAAATGAATACCGAATGCCTTCATTCTTCTTGCTAACTTAGGCTCCATAAGCACATAGGCGTGCTTAACGTTTAAATGAAGGCACACACTCGTTGCCATTAAGTACAGCGCAATTGAAAGATAAGGAAAATGCTCAACGTTAAATGGAACATTTTTCTTTTGTTTAACTTTTTCAATTCTTTCAGAGGGTAAGATTTTAGAGCGTAACTGTCGCACTCTAAATTCTCTCGGTATTGCAAGGCGAGAGATTTCACAGACGCTTTGTGGGGACAAGTTTGAAGGTAGCAATGCACCATCGCCAATTACTTCCGCGCACTTTTCTTCTAATGGAAGTGCCAAGCCAGCTTCAGTTGGCAAGACCAACCTTATCGTGCCTGCACACTCTCCTGTTGGCAAATGCTTGATATAGCAATTGATCGCGCGATCATCAAACTTGTCTTTTTCTAATGCAGTGGCATTTTTCTGCTCGAAGTTCATTTCTTCACAATACACTTTGTGTCGCGTTTTATAACTCACCTGCTTTTCACTTTCTTCGTTAGCAATCACAAGTTCGTAACGGCTAAAGAAGAAATTAGAAATACTCTCTTCGAGTGAGAAACGACTAGGGAGTACCCTAGAAAATGTTTGTGGCAGTCGACTCAGTTTGTTAGACACGGCGCCATTAAACGCTCGAACTGCGCTCATTGTTCTCATCTTCAACGCAAAGCTCCCCTGATTTAATTTATTATTAGGCTTGTGGGTAACTTCCTGTTCGCAACGACAGCCTTAGTTATTTAATTACTATTTAATCTTAGATTTGTTATTCGTATCTCTACTTTGTCTGATAAGTGCATCCCCACTTACGTAATCAGACTTTGACAGACGGTCATACAGCAACACATTTGCTGTGGCCGCTAAATTCATGCATGAAAAAGTAGGAACGTAGACAACATGATCGCACCAAGACAAAACGTCTTCGCCAATACTGCCATCTTCAGGACCTAGCAAGTAAAACGCATTGCTCGGGTGCTCAAACAAAGGTAGTGGTGTAGCACCCTCTACCAGTTCAACTGCTACGACTGACGCACCTTCAGGCACTACTTCTTTTAAGTCGTCGACCCCAATGGTCGGAATGACTTTATGAAACGCTTTCGTATCCGCATTAAAATCTTTAGCAAATCGATAGCGCTGACCAGTATAAAAAACGCTGGCCACACCATAACAACCTGCAGCTCGCAGTATAGAAGCAACATTTACGGGATTTTTCGGGTTTATTAACCCAATTGACATTTTCTGATTCGCAATTTGCACGTTTGTATTTATTTTATTTTTTATTCAGCATTTGATATTGCCACGTTCTTTATCACGCTTCTAGACAGGTTAGCGTAAACTAACCTTAAGTATGATTAAATTTATCTAAAAAGCGGTAGACACAAAACTCGCGATTCAACTATGCCAATAAGCATTTCTGCCAATGAGCACTGGTCTCCTCTTGCTATCGAGAAGCACGTGATATTGCAAAGCGTGGTCGATTATAATTTCTATATTTTAATAACGTGTGACAGTTTGGTCTATTTACTCAATCCCTTTTTTAAGAAGGATTTAATGTTGAGATAAATGAACCACCTGAAATCTTCGCATCGTTAAAAAAACAGCGTTTATTGCCACCTGTTCAGCAAGATGTAGACCAATTTAATGAAAATATTGCACATTCCCTGCAAAGTTTACATAAGAATGCTTCATAAACTCGATAAAATTCATTTTTTTCAAAATGTTACTAAAATAGGAAATATGGCAACTTATGTTCAAACGGGAAGTCAACAGCGCTAGTTATAAGCGGTGTAAGGGAAATAGCGTTGCTAAATTCAACAATTCACGCTGTGTAAGACTGGTACTAGAAGTAAGAACCAGTAACTTAAGCTTAAACTGTTGCCAAATTGAAACAGGGTAAGATACTGAAAATTAGAGTTTTATTGGAGATAAAAAAAAGCTTGGAAAAAAAACCAAGCTATATAAGCCTTTTGTTGCGATTTGCATACAGGCTTTGTACAGAAAGAAGAAATCAGTCTGGTAGGGTAGCTATGCGCTTTTGCGCTGTCTTTCCACTGAATTCTCATAGCAATGTTTAAGATAGCGTCTTGCCATGCGCCGCCCTTGACCGTAGCCTCGCAATAACTTCTTCTTATCCATAGTTAAGCGCTTAACGCAAAAAGCTTCATCAGGCGCTATCACACGGATTGTGCAGTCGTCGGGTGGATTATTGAGAAAAGCTAACGTTTCGTTATAAATGGCTGCACGCTGCAACATCTTATCGAGTAGCGCAGGCTGGTTGCCATACATCTTTTGCATTAGCCAAACAGACTTTACTTCTGGTTTTGTAAAACCTAACGGTTGAGAAAGAATAACCGTGATATCCTTCGCACCCATTTTGTATGCTTGGATAGCAGGTATTGCATCTGCCACTCCCCCGTCCAAGTATCGCGTACCATTTATTGAAATTTCGTCTCGGTATGCAGTTGGCAACGCACAGGAAGCTACCATTAAATCATCAACATTATCTTTGGTGGCTTGTATATATTCACATTCACCTGACTCTGCATTAGTAATCCCAACATACAGTGGCATGCTGCTTTTTTCACCTGGTGCAGGAATATTCATGGACTGTTTAGAGTGATGCCATAGCCAATGAACATCTGTCATGTGCCCACCTTTTATGAAACGAAGCGGGCTAAAAAACTCCCTCTTTGTGGCGTATTGCGTGATGATGGTTTTACTAAGCCCATGCATTTTCGATACGTAGGTTGAAAGATTAGTTGCGCCAGCTGAAACACCAATCGCGAAGTCGAACGAATGGTAGTCATGCTCCATGAATTTGTCTAACACGCCTGCTGCAAAAACTCCGCGCATAGCGCCACCTTCAACAACAAGTGCACGTTTCATTTTCATCTCCTTTTGAATAAATTCAACCACTCTGGTACGACCACTATTTTCTTGGTGATACTACTAGAGAATCAAGAGATATGCCAAAAACAAAAAACCGCGAACTACGTCGCGGTTTTTAAATCTTGGTTAATTAGAAATTTACCAAATTAGCGTTTATTCGGTCTTACTTTTTCGTAACCGTTAACGTAGGTGCATTTCCATCAGGGCCATATACCTTAAACTCGTATAGACCAGACTCAGCAACTTCAATCATTAGATTATTGTTACTTGCGCCAAGTGTTTTCGGCTCGCTAGGCGTTACTACGTTGCTTGCTGCATCGTTCGGGTTGCCAAGGTTTACTGTCGACCAGTCTTCAGAAGCGACTTTGAATTCAATACTACCTGCGCTCAATTCAATGTCTGCGGTATAAACACCTTCTCCTTGATATTCAAACATATCGACAGCTCCCCAGCCATTCATACCACCACGGATATAAACTTGAGTGTCGCCCCAAAACGCTTCTTTAAATACACCAATGGTTGGCGCATTTAAATCAGTGACGTTGAATACGAACACATAGCGGTCGGCGGTTTCAATGTTCAAAATAAGATTGTCGTTGGTAGCGGCGAGCCCCAAAGTCTGGCCAGGCGCAAGGTTGCGATCTGAATCATCGGCTGATATCGCACCGAAGTTCACGGTACTCCAATCTTCTGAAGCAACCTTAAACTCGTAAGTTCCTGGTTCAACATCACGAGAGAAAGTGTAAATACGTCCGCCTTGATACGCAAACTCCTCAGCCGTACCCCAGTCGTTCATTGCACCACGAAGATACACTGGTGTGCCAACATAGGGCTCTTCGTTTTCAACCATTAGGATTGGTGACTCGCTATCAGTCGCATCAATAGTAAACAGGTAGGTCGCGCTCGTCGCTGGTGTAAATGAAAGGTTGGTATTAGTACGTGCAAGAACCTTTTCTTCACCCGCTATTACTGTACCTTCTTCACCATCCGCTGCGCCAAAGTTCACTGTACTCCAATCTTCAGATGCGAATTTGAATCCATATGTAACGCCACCTTCAAGTGTAGCTGTTACGGTGTACTTACCGTCACCCTGATAGGTAAACGCATCATCCGTTGACCAACCATTCATATCTCCACGTAGGTAAGCGATGGTGTCGCCGTAAGGAACAACATCAGGCGCACCAGACGTGGCATACGCTGATAGACCATAACCTTGGGCTCCAGACTGTGGTTTTACGAAAACAGCAATAGTTAGTGCAGGAACGGTAAAGGTTCCATTACCATCTTCACCTTCTACAAATGTGGCGCCGCGTACCGCTGCATCGACAGAATTCATTTGTGTGGCGTGAAGCGAAAAGCCTGTTGCTGTGTTTACCGTGATAGACTTCTCTTCATACCCCGTATTCACAAGCACCATAACCGCATCATTCATCATGTCTAAATCTAGGCGAGGTACTTCGCTGTTTTCAGATATGCCGTCATCAATGCTCATCGCTATAAGACCACGCTGCTGGCGTTCGCCAATATTGTGGAAACCTATACGGTCGATGATGTCTTCAGCGGTGGTTAATCTAAACAGCGGACTTGTCATTCGAATATTAAGCAATTCTGCAAACACATCAGAGGCAAACATAATATCTGCCATTGAGGCCGCGCGATTTGGATTGTAAATGAATTCACCCATTTCTTCCCAACGGGCTTCGTTGTCTTGTGCCAACGGTAAACCTACGTTCCAGTTGTTCATTTCGTAGGTGAAATCGACGTAGTTAAACCAGTCGCCCGCATCATAGGTATTTCTATCCATTGATTTTGAGCGAAGCATGTCGCCGCCCATTTGTAAAAATGGAATACCTTGAGACACAAGATTAATACCCATTGCTACATTTTGGGCACGAACCCGCTGTTCTAGAGTAATATCTTGTGGAAGCGTGTAGTTTAACTGATCCCACAGTGTTTCATTATCGTGCTTCGACACGTAGTTAATGATATCCGCAGGATCTTCTGCATAGCCGCCTAAGTTACTGGTAGCGCCTGCACTTCCTGAAGACGTCTCCAAAACATAGTCTTTTAACGTTCCGATCATGCCCATTTTTACACGATCTTGCGCGCTTAATAGCCCTTCATCTTCCGGTCTAAAGATAGCGCCCTGGCGAATAGCTTCGCGAATACGGTCGTTATAGGTACCAATCTCGGTACCAGCCATATTGAGCTGGCTCGCTTGCTCGTAACCGCGGTCTATTTTAGTCCAGCCTTCACCGTAGAAATAGTTGTCAGCATCGATAGCTTGGACTGCATCACGCAAGCGTACCATAGTGTCTTTTGTAGCTTGGCTCATGATGTCGAAACGGAATGAATCATACTTATAATGCTCAGTCCACATGAGCAGCGAATCTTCCATGAACTTTTCCATCATGACATTGCGAGGCTCTGTGTCATCACAGCACGTTTCACGAACAATCGCACCAGTATCCACTTCATAACGGTGATAGTAGCCCGGTACCGCTTTGTCTAATACTGACTTACTGAAAACACCAGACGCATTGGTATGGTTATAGACTACATCAAGTGCAACACGTAGCCCCATCTCGTGAAGTGCTTGGATCATGGCGCGCATTTCTACAATGCGTTCTACTCCCTCTGCACTCGACGCATAGCTGCCTTCCGGCGCGTTAAAGTGATGAGGATCATAGCCCCAGTTGAATGTGTCTAGATTGCGTAAATCATTAGTAAGCTGCTGGGCTTTACCCGCTTGAGATAAAGGATCGTAACCGTTGTAAACGTCAATTAGCAATGCATCAGCGCTTTCTTCTTCACATACCGCAGCACTGCTATTTAAGCGACACAGTTTGCCTACCGTATCGTATAAATCTACCGTTTTTGTTGGATCCTCATCGATAGTTGCAATGTCATTTGCTGGAAGTATATGGAAGTAAGTAAGCCCTGCTTCAACAAGCTTTTTAAGGTGCTCAACAGGTGCTGTGCCCTCTTCAGTAAAGGCAAGGTATTTACCTCTATTTTCCTCAGACGTAGACATATCACGTACGCTAAAGTCACGAACGTGTCCTTCGTAAATGACTGCATCTTCATAATTTTCAACCGTCGGAATAGTATGAGTATCCCAGCCTTGTGGTTTTAAATCATCATCAGCTAGATTTACGAAGCGAGAGAAACGGCCGTTTGTGCTTAGTGACACAGAATATGGGTCTGTAACAAGCAGCGTTTCTACATTCCCCGTAATAGGGTGATAGACGGTAACTTCATAACGGTAAAGCTGACGGTCAAGGGACATATCGCCTTCATGACGCCAGACGCCAGACGTATCATCGCGAACCATATTAATACGCTGGCTTAATGTCTTGTTGTCGTTATAAATCAGAAGATCAACATTTGAAGCAGTAGGCGCCCACAATGCGGCAGTAATACCTGTATCAGAGTAGATACCACCAAGTTGAGCTTCGTCGGCATCGTCTTCACCGAGCGTATATAGTGCGTCTATTCCGTTGGCCAGTTGGATCCCGGTCGCAACAACAAGCGCACCGTCAGCATCGTACCCCCCTACTACGGCTTGTGTCGTCAACACGGTTTTAGCATCTTCGACCGACCAGTCGCCTTCCCAAGCCTGCATAGCAGATAAGTGCGGCGCACGGGCAGATTGCTCTTCGGTAAGTGTTGTACTCATTAACGTTACTTGAGTACCGTTAATACCCTCTTCCAGCGTGCTCTCTAAGTCAGCCTGTGCTGAATAGTGAAGTTTCACCTCTGAAACGGTTTCAGGTACGTCCCATAAAATAGTGTTGGCATCTAACCAATGCGCGCCAAAACCCTCGATATCAACAGGCTGTGGACCAAGAGACATGATAGGGAACTCAAATATGGTTGCCTCGCCAGAAAGGGTAAAATTCATGCGTACAAATGTTTCATCATCTTGTACTAAAGAACCCTGGAAGTCTCCGCCCCCCATTTCTTTTCCGGCATCGTCAGTGCCTTTGTGGATGATGAAATTGTGGCAGCTTCCATACCCGTCTTTAAGGTCTAGAATCCAATACGCACCATAGTTTGGATCGATACCGCTATGAATGCGACCGTTGGCCCAATCCGTGTCCGCGTCAGCATAAGCATCACACTCGTCATTGTTCCAAGTATGTAGTCTCCAGCCTTCATAAGCTGCATCGTTACTTGAGTTATCAGCGTCAACAGCAGCCCGATTATAATAAAGTACAGCTTGATTAG
>Ga0208815_1000197_pt1 | contig 19650 bp, 27 predicted proteins | sample Virmet3438_5245_FD_185733 | JGI IMG/M metagenome (GOLD analysis project Ga0208815, IMG submission 185733) | Marine viral communities from the Southern Atlantic ocean transect to study dissolved organic matter and carbon cycling - metaG... | ecosystem: Environmental > Aquatic > Marine > Oceanic ... | reverse complement strand
GATCGGGGGCGGGCGGGGCTGGTCTAGCTTTTGGTGCGTTAGCCGCTGGCGTGATGGCTGGGGTTGCGGCTCTTATGGCTTTCAGAGGGCAGGCAGAGGAAGCGGCAGCGCTTAGTTTTAGGCTTTCCCGGCTTGGGGATGATTTCGGCAATACCACTATCGAGATCCAAAAACTTCGAAGGGAGGCGCAAGGCGTTTTCAGCACAGAGCAGCTTGTTAATTTCATGACTGTTCAAAAAGAAATGCGCCTTGATCTTGGCATCACCGGAGAGGATTTGCGCAAGCTAGATTCGCGCTTTACAGCGCTCGGAATTGACGCCAGCGGAGGTTTTCGACAAATAGCCGAGGCAGTGAAGGCGGGCCGTCAACAATACCTTCAAAAACTCGGGTTGATTGACAACCTGACAGAGGCCTACAAGGAAGAGCAGAAAATAGTAGGCAGAACGCTAACCGAAGAAGAAAAGCTCAACCTTCGAATTCGCGAGGTCAAAGCGGGAATCGCTGCCATTGACACCGGAGGATCCGACGCGGGGATCACAGCATTTGAAAGAATCACCGCGAGCCTGTCAGATATTGCAATTTCTATCGGTGAGCTTTTTGGGCCTGTTTTCGAGGCGTTCGCGCCCTTTCTTGAAGGCGTGCAGCGTTTTGTCGAGACTGTGATCCCACTTATCGGGTCAAATTTGCGCGTAGTTCTTGCGCCCGTTAGGCTATTGGGTGAAGTTATGCGCGGGGTTTTGGATACCGTCGCTTCAGGGCTTGTTCCGTTGTTCAGAACACTTGCAAACGTCATCAGCGTCAAAATTGGCAACGGTATGTCTGTGGTGCGGTCTGGATTTGTCGCGCTCGCCGGCATAACAGAAGGAATCGCACAAAAGCTTCTCAAGTGGGTAGGAGGTCTCGGCGGAATCGTTGACACTGTGGTCAATTTTATCGCTTCGGATCCGATGGGGCTGCTAACTGAGCAAGAAAAAAAGAGGCTCGAGATTGCGAAGAAAAATCAGGAGATAGCAGACCAGCAAGCGCGCGATCTCGAGTGGCAAGCGGAGACGCTAGAAAAACAACAGACGACAATGGTCGAGCTTTCTAAATTCTGGGAGAAAACTAGCGGAGCGATTGAGAAAAGTTCTATGTCGCTTGTCAAAGCGGAATCGAAACTATTGACGATGAAAGAAACGGCCGGAACCCTAACAAACGAGGAATCCGCAAGGCTCGAGGAATTGCGAAAAATCTTGAGGGTAGAGGCGGCGACGGGCGCGATCAAATCTCAAATGGCCGCGAACGTAAAAACGCTAATAGACCTCGAGCAGCAACGCGCGAAAATATTAGAAGATCCTGCCGGGGTAGATATTACAGAGATCCAAAAGATAGGCGTGGCAATTGCAAAAATGACAGACGAGCAGATCCGGCTTCAAGAGATGGCCTATCTGGCATCAGAGGAGGCCGCTACAGAACCGCGAAAACCCGGGCAGAAACCACAGGCCAAAGCAAAGAAAGACTTTGACCTTAACGCCAGTTTGAACGCGATAAGGACAGAGGCGCAGGAAACCGCGAAAAGCAACGCAGTCAAGCGGATCCAAATAGAGCTCCGGTCTGTAGAGTTGGCGCTGATATCGGAAAAAGACGAACAAGAGCGGATCGCGCTGACACTCAAGCAAGAAACTCTCAAGGCAGAGATGGCAGAGATCGAAAACAAGCGGCTCCTTGGGCAGCATATTCGAGATCTTGCGGATGCTCGGGCAAAAAACGCGGAGGAAGCGAAAAAAGAAGCGGAGGAAACAAAGAAGGCAGCGCAGGCGCTCGGGGCGCTTAACGCTTCCCTGTCTTCGCTTGGCGCTATGTCTAGCCAGTTTGCAGGCAATGAGCTTGCGACAATGGGAACGGCAATGGGCGGGCTTGCCTCGCTTGCATCCAAACTTGAAGAGGGGCAGATAGGGGTCTCTGAGGCTATATCAGGTTCTGGCGGAGTTGTTGCGGCGGCGGCGGGCGAATTCATCGATTCAAAGCGCGCGATTGCAGCAATTATGGCGGTCTTCGAAACTGCGGCTGCCTTCGCTGCCTTTCCAAATGTGGCGGCGATGACAGCGCACGGAACAGCTGCCGCGTTATATGGTTCAATTGCGGCAGGTGCGGGATCTGTAGGCGGCGCAGGCGGCGAAGCCTCCCCAGCCCTGCAATCAGTATCTCAAGATATCGACAGAGAAAGAGATCGCGGAGATCGTCAGATTGTGGTCAATATTTCGGGAGTCGTTACGGACGCGCAAGGAATAGGATCCCAGATAAAAACCGCCCTCGGGAGCATGGAGGGAACTGGAATATGACCCTTTTTCTCGTAGTCGGATCGAGCGCATTTGATGGGTCTGGGAGTGTTACGCTTAGAGACAAGACCGATCCCTCTTATCCTGAAGATTTCACAATTTATCCCAAATTTAGAGATACTCCAGCGGCAGCTTGGAAACAGCTTAGCCAGATTGCGACGGGTGGCTATTTCTCCATTAGCGACGCGGGAAAGCTGACGGTCTGGAATTCCGCCAATTATGATGTCATTTTCTCATCTTCGGCGCTGGCTTCATCTTTCGGTTTTTCTTCGACTACAACATCAGGATCCGGCGGATCTACAACCACAGCAAACAGCGCGATCTCTGCGTACCCTTTCGATTTTATTGACGCTGAAATGTCAAAATCTAGCGAGGGCGCAGGCGGACACGGAACAGGGGCAAACGGGTTGCAGACATCCCGTGCAAAAATCGTTGCAATCGGCACAAGGTCAAACGCGTCGGCGTTAGTTTCAGCAATTGAGCATTTCGGTTATCTGTCCTTCGCTGATAGTTATAATGGGCTAGTACCTTGGACCATGGCTGTTAGTGGTCTTAATTTTGCGGGGGCTGGCAGTAATCAGGCGAAATTGTCAATTGACGGAGTCACGAGGGTATAACATGCCTTATGTATACGGATCTCTCCCCGTCGCTTTTTCAGCGCTGAAAAGTATGGTTTTGATTCATCCTGATTTTAATTCTGGAAATCCCGGAACAGTCACGATTTCAACCTCTGCCGATTATTTAGGTTTTGAGGCTGCCGTGTCTGCGTTTCACTCAGCGATCCAGACCGCAACCGGAAACGATTTAAGCCTAACATGGAGCACCACAACAGGAGATGTCCGCTTTTCAAGCGCAGGGGGGAAAACATGGTTTGTGACAAGCTGGCCATCCTGCGGGTTTTTTGGCTTTCAATTTCCTGTTGATAAATGGCGCGAGTCTGGGACAGCTCCAGGCGGGGCAATTTATTTCGAAGGCCTAAGCGTTGACGATATCGACCAGCAAACAACAAGCGAGCAACGATCCTTTGGCGACGGGTACAGCCTGATCAAAGGCTCTGTTTTGAACCTGACAGGTTATTTCAAGCTGCAATTTTTGCGCTCCAGCATGAACAATCAGAAGGGGGGAGGGTCTGTCCTCGATGTCATGGCGTGGATGGGGGTTATAACCTGCCAACCTACAGCAGACGCCTCGGCGTTTTCTTTGTCTAATCTGGATGGGAAGCTAACCGACGCACAGCTAATCAGCTACGATATGAGGGGAAAAGAGTCTTTCATGGGATCGGAGATCTGGTCTATGAAAATGAAGGTGCAGATATGACAGATCCCAGCCTTGCATATAGACACCGGCTACCGCTCTATTTTTATGCGCGTTTTCAGGGGCTCCCAAACGTCTGTTTTGGCGACGGTCCCGATCCTGAGTTGGGAGGCGTCACATATAGCCCAGCGCTTCGAATCACGGATCAGATTCTGAGTTCAGATCTCAGGATGGGCGAACCCGTCGCAAGCGGCCGAAGTCTTGACATTTTGCTGGATGCGGACACGCTTTCGGCTTCTGGGGTCTATGGGACGCATTTTCGAAACCCAACGAAAACCACCAGCGTAGACGGCGCGCTCGCGATGGCTGCGACCACAATACCGACAACAGGCACAGGCGCTTTTTCTTCTTCAGGCTCTTTTTATTGGGGCCATGAAAAGATCACATATTCGGGAAAAACCAGCGAAAATTTCACGGGATGCACGCGCGGCACAGGCACAAGCGCAACCGGCATCAATTACGCCATGGCAGCCCCGGCCGGCGTTTCTGGTATTTGGTCACTAGCAACCGATGTTCCAGTTTTATGGAGGGGTCGACTCGTTGAGATCTGGGCCGTCGCCGGTACTCCCGAGGGCTTTCTTTTAGGCGCTCCCTTCACGGTTTCGGACTCTTCCTTTCGTGTGTGGATTGGGCATGTAGACGGGCAGCCCGCAATTGTGCCAACCGGGATCAGCCTTCGAGCGCTTCCCGCTGAAAGGTCAATCGATAAAAAATATGGATGGGGGCAGGTCTGGAAGCTCTACAAATACAAAGGCAATTTCTGGGACAAATTTATTTATTGGCCTAGCGGCGGAAAATTGCGCGTTTCTTGGAGAGAGGCTAACTCCGGCGGGGGATCAGAGTCTCAAGAATATGTCACGGTAGAGCCTTTGAGCGGAAAAGCTGTGGACGATCCAGAGCGGCTCTTGACGGTTTTGCAGCTGTGGAAAATAGCGGTTGGGCTGTGGACAGCAGACAGCGCGTTCACTTCTTTTGGTCTTCAGCTTTACCCGGAGCCCGACCAGATAAAAATCTATCCTATAACCGCAACAAGCGCGCACGTTATTGAAGAGGTCCAAGTAAATTGCGAGGGGGCTGCGTTTGGAAAAAGCGAGGCTATAGGAGCTGTGCAGCCTCACCCCGGCTACGATCAAGAGGGTTGGATCATCGCTCAACCATTCAGGCACCCATCACCGGAGGCCGTGGGCGGTTTTCTTGTCATGAATCCCGAAGAAGGATCCGATCAGATTTACGCGGGGCCACCTCTGGCAGGGCAGCAGATAACCTGGAAACAGGGAGATCAGCGCAGAATCGCGGGGGTTTTGCGCGTGATTTCGCTTGCTTCGCAATGGTCCGATTCTGCCTATTTTATAGTTATAGGATCTGTCTTGTATGGAGATCCTCAGTTCGATCCCGCTGAGGTGTCAGAGCTTGAAGAGTGCGTTTTTGTTTCTGGTCAAAACACGCTGGGCACGGTTTGGAATCAGCTATTACAAACGAGCGGATCGGCGGTCTTATCTTCGGCTACCGCTGGATCCTTTGGGTCTGCGGATCTGCTTCCTATCGGCTGGGGCGCTCGGATTCCTTCGGACTGGATAAACTCGGACCTTTCAACAGATAACGCGGATCCCGCGATGGCTCCGTTTGTAGCGTATGACCTCGACGCAAAGAGCCTCTTCATTGACGCAATCGCGATGAAACTGGGATTTATTCAAAGGTTCGAAAGCGGGACTACAAAGATCAATACCGCGCCTCTATATGCTCCCGGCGAAGGTGAAACGCTAACCGAAATCACAACCGCAAAATTGCTCGCGGAACCTATCAGGATTGGACAGCGCGAAAAACCGCCAAACGTGGTCGAGGTCGAGTTTTTCGGGTCTGAGAAAAAGCTAACCGTGAGAAATCAACTAAGGATCCAAGCCGAAGGCGGAATTAAAAAAGAAACGTTCAAGGTCCCAGATCACTTTGCAGGGGCGCGGCTTGAGGGCTTATGTCAGGAGGTCATGAATCCCGATCAAATGCTTTCAAATGTTTACATTTACGAAATCCGATTACCTGCGGAGGAAGTATGGAGTTTGAACCCCGGCGACAGGTTGAAGATCACGGGCACCCATTACGCCTTCGCAGACTTTGACACCGGATCGCACAGGGGCTCCAGCTTGCATGGGCGCGTTTTAGGGGTTACGCGAAACCTTGACGGCTCGGGGGGCTCTGTGCGCTTGGCGGCGTGGGCTTCTATTATTCCCGATTTCTACAGTCCAGATTCGAACATTTCGAGCATAAACGCGGGCACCAAAACAATCACGCTGCCGGCGGGGCGCTCTTCGTGGTTTTGGCAGGGGACAGGCGACACCTTGCTTTTTTACAGGCCAGGGCTTGAAAACAGCTATTTAGAGGCGGAGGTTATGGCAAGTTCGACAGGTAATGACGTCACCTTTACAGCGCTCCCTTCGTGGTTGAACGCCTCCACAGATCGCGTAACTTTTCCTGTTACAGGTAGCGCAACAGCTCGCCAAAAACTGTGGGCGCACGTAGACGATGGCGGATCCTTATGACCTGGACAAGCAAGAAAATTGACGCTGGGATCCTTCGGTCTGATGATTTGTACTCGTCCTTGACTGGTCGCTCAGATCATATCATGGCAAACTATAGGCCGGTCTTGGGCGGGGTTTCTCCGCTCAGCGGAAAAGACACCACAAGCGGCAGCGATGAAGAGATCGCGACGGTTCTAATCAGCCCCGCATCTTGTGATATGGAGCTCCGGATCCTGTACGCTTGCAGCGCGGGCGGCAGTGGCACGATTAAAGTCGTTTATGATGGGACCACATACACCCAAGCCGGGCTGAATGCGACTTCTCCAACAGTCGCAACTATAGCGTGCGGAACTGCAACCGGGAGCGTCGCCAAGGCGATTATTTATCACTCCGCGCAAGCTGGGACGTTTAATGTTTTTGGTGGGTATTTTACCCCAACAACAACAAGCGGAGATCCTTTGACGAGCTTACCCCCGGATCCAGCTTCTCTTGCCTCGGGCTATCCGATCACGGCTTCGCAAATCCGACGAATGAAAGCAGCGCCCCCGGCTTTGCTGGATGCTCGGCGCGCGGCGCTATCCTGGGGCGGGGGGTACAATATCAGAACACGGTCTGCGCTTGTCGGCGCTCCTCCTCAAATTGTAATCTCGGACTCATTCAAGATCACTCCATACGATATAGATCCACAGTTCAAGCTCTCCTTTCTTGCGTCTTCCTCAACAGCCGGCACGATATACGGAGACGGGGGGGCAAGCGCAAGCGCCACAAGCTCAAGCGCGACCACGATTTACACCACAAGCGCAATCAGCTCTGCGGAGTTGTTGAGCGTTCAATTTACGGGGCCGGTCCAGTCTTGGGTCGTTTATGAACACTAATGATAAACAACAACTTCACAGACTCACCCGCCATCTATCCCGCAGGGCTCAAGACTGCCGAAATCGCACACCCCCCCGACGGCGAAAAGGTGAGGATTCGAGCTTCTCACCATGTTGAGGCGCTCAACCGTCAAGCGTTGTGCCATCGCGGATATCCGATGCAGCAGGGGTTGTCCTCTGGAGAAATCAGCGCAAGCTCAATCTATGGGCTTTTTTTAGCGCCACCTAACGCGGAGAGCTTCAAGATCGTTTTTTTCTTTGATTACTCGGAGATCTCGAGCGATTGCACGTTTACGCTTACCTATAACTCTCAAGCAAAAACCGCAGTCATTCCAACCGGAAAACCGGACACGGGATGGATCAAACTGGAGATCGGGCCGTGGGCGCTTGCGAGCGCTGGGGGCGATACAGCGCAGGATCTGATCGTCCAGTTTTCGTCAAACGTCAATGTCGACGTCCACATGCTGCACGGTCAATTTTCTAAAAAATCACTATAGCCTGAAAATATGCCGCTCGTTTATGCTATGAAAAGAACAGAACAGGAGCCGAAATATGCCGCAAAAAATGACATACACGCAAACCGGAGGCGCGGGGTCTTATACGGATCTAGACGCCTCCTACATTCCAAATTACACAACTCATCAGATCCAGGTGACGGGTGTCTCCAGCTCCGCAAGCGTGAGCGCAAAGGGGCCGGCGGATCAGTACACAACAGTGAAAACCCTAAGCAATAACGACATTTTGCAGATCGACGGGCTTTATGATGCTTTCCGGGTTTACTGGTCAGATTCGAGCGGCGGATCTGTTTCGATTCGGTCTTACAATCTTGATGAGATCGACGGGGGTTAGAGATGGGTTTATTTTTTGCCAACGCAAATTTGCCAGTCCCGGCGATCCCTACGATTGGAGTCGGGCTCCATTGGTATTATCAGAGTGTATCAGCTGTTTCTCTTTACAGCGATCATCCTTCAGGATCGATCTTTGTCCCTTGTTTCAAGTCGACGGGGGAAGCGGTAATTGTGGAGGTAAAGTCTGCACAGCTCCCAATGAGCTGCGATCTTTCGACAAGCGGGGCGGGTGGGCTTGACACTGGATCTGTAGCGGCTTCAAAATTCTATTGCATTCGCATGATTGCTAAGGCTGACGGGGGCGATCCTGTCTTGCTTGCGACACTCAACGCAGGCACACCGACGATCCCTACTGCGTATCAAGGAGGGTTGAAAAGTGAGATCCTCTGGGGGGTCTCATGCTCTACGGATATTAGCCCCCCCTATGACACCTTCGATGATATTCAGAGCTTTATCCAAACAGCCCCAGGGGTCTGCCAATATCAGACCGGCTATGCTTCGAATCCCGGCTATGGAATCTCAATTCTTACAGACGGGGACGCCACAGCCTCGACAGCTGTTGATTTTTCTCATTGCGCCCCCTCCCCAGTGGCGGGATCGGGGCGTGAGTCTATAGGCGAGGCAACGCTCTTTGTTCACGCGGACAACATAAGCTCCAACACCAAGAGCTGCCTAATTCTCTATTCCGCCGACGGCAGAGACGATACTGACGGTGAAGAATCCATGACTGTGATGCACAGGCTAGGGCCATTAGATAATCTCAGCGCGCAAGGTCCACGAGAGGAATCCGAGCTAATCACTTTTCCTCTCGCTCTTTCGGCTACAACCACCGATTACGGCTTTTCTTCTAACTCCACGGGAACGCTTGCGAATTGTCTCCAGTACAGTTGGAGCGGTGGCGCTTCGTGCAAGCTGGATCTATATGTTCAGGGCTGGTCGATCCGTGGATGATTTTATACCAATTGCGCAAGCCATAGCCGGGGCCGCGACGATTATGATCCCGATGGTCTGGCGGTTAGCATCGCGGCTCGCAAAAATGGAAAGCCTCGACGAGTCGCGCGCGCAAGACACCCGAGAAAAGCTCGAGAATATAGAGCAAGAATTGAACCTGATCCGGGAGAGCAGGGAAAAGGCCGCAGACGTGGAGCGCCAAGGCCGGAAAGAGTTATGGGTCGAGGTGTCCGCGCTTCGGGAGCGACTTGTCAAAATCGAGACGAAAATGGGAGATCAGTCATGAAAGAATATTTGCAAAAACTTTTATCTCGAAAGCTCCTCGCTGTTCTTGTCGCTGGAGCTGCGGCTTTTCTTGGTGTGATTTCTGGCGGTGAGTTCGAATCTGTCTTGATGGCATACCTTGGAGCCCAAGGCATAACCGACGCAGCGGAAAAGCTGAAAAAATGATCCGTCCGGGGTTTGGTTTGTTTTCCCCGGCACGGCGGGCGGTGGCGGGTTTGCCCTCCCGTTACCGCCCTTTATATGTTTAAATTTATAAAAAAAATCCCAGCGTGGATCCTTGGGCTTTTCTTCGTTTTGGCTGGCGTGGGGGTTTACCTGTGGCGGGCCGCTTTGCGCGAAAAAAAGCGGGTTTCTGTGGCTGTGGCGCGGGCTCGCGTTGAGGTTGAGCTTTTCCAGGCTAGGCAGGATGCGAAAACCGGAGCGGAAGAAGCGCTCGAGGCTATCGAGGCGGAGCACGAAGCAAAGATCGAGACATTCAGAAAGACGGAGGCAGGTATTGACGCGGCCGCGAAGGATTCACGGGCAGCCCTGGCGGCTCTGATAAATAAGAGCTTCCGACGATGAGCGGCGCAATTTTGATCCTTGTGTTTTCTGGAACTGTTTGCGATGGCGCGATCCCTGTTGAGTCTGGAGCCGTTACGGCATGCGCGGGGGTTCTTATTCCCGACGCATGGGCGCGCGACTTTATCAAAGCGCGAGACGTGGACCTACCTCGATGCGAGGCAGAGAAAGAAACGCAGGCGAAGCGGGCAGGGGTAGATCTGAAGTTATGCCAGGATGAACGGGCGGCGCTTGCTAAGGCGCTCAGAGAGACAGATCAAGCGCTTGTGAAGGCGGAACAGGTAAAGCCCGATCCATGGTACCGAAAACCGGAGCTTTGGTTCGCGGTCGGGGTTGCGCTTGGCGCGGCTTCCGTGGGCGCTGCGGGACGATAATGCGCAAGAAATAACAGGCAGGGCCGCGCTTTATTGTGAAAAAAAGTGAAAACAGGGCTTGACTGGTTTGTTCTGTTGGTTTAGTCTCTGAATATGGGCAACGCAAAAACAAACCGAGGGCAGAACATGAACGCAGCAATCAAATTCAACCGACTTTCAACCGGGCGATACATTAGCGAGTGCGGGAGCTACTACATTCAAAACGGCGGGTTTATCCACGAATGGCACTTGTACTTTCTGCCAGTAAAGATGACCAAAGATCAAAAATTGGCCGCAAAAAATAGCCGGATCGACCTTCCTTTAATTATGGTTGAAGGGTTTGACACTTACGGATCGTCAAAGCGTGCAGCCGCCAAACATCAGGGCTGGATCGCGACTGGTGGATCGAACGACACCTTCCGCCTGTACCGATAACCCACTGACGAGCCCCAGGCATGGGGCGAAACGCCTACGGGCGTCTTGGACGCAAAAACAAACCGAGGTAAGAAAGTGGAAGCTAGGACATACAAAACATACAAAACAACAGGGCAAAAAAGCAACGCAGCGGCGCATAGGGCTTTGAACAAGATGACCAGTGAATGGAATAGGTTTGGTCGCTACCATAACGCTCCATATTCGCTTCCAATGGCAACAACATTAACCCGTTATGTAGACGTTGAGCCAAGATCGGACGGGTTGTTTTATGGGTCTGTTGTGCTTACGGGTCAAGCTCGCGAGTGGGTGGATTTTTACTTCTACTCTTGATTTGTATTAGCGCCTGGGCACGCTTCAAACTGCCCGAACCAACAAACCAACGAGGGCAAACGATGAGCAAAACAAACAAACAAGAAAACACCACAGAAGAGCATCCAGAGGCGCGCATGTGGAGAATGCAGCTATGCGCGGAGCAGGGCCGCCGCTTTAGACTCGAGAACGAAAACAAGCGCATCAGGGCCGTTCTAGCCGACGCGCTCAAACGTTTGGCAGATATTGAATTCGAGATCGACGAGCACAGAAACGAGGGGTGCGACAACATGGAGTGCTGCCTTGACCGTATGGTCTTATGAGATAAAAACGAATCAAAACACAAGGGCGGAAAATGATAAAAACAGACCTACTAAGAGATCGGATCGCAGCTGTATCTCGAAAAATAATCCGGCTATGGGGCGAGCCTGCGCAGCTTGGGATGATGGTTGAGGAGTGTGGAGAATTAATTGTCGCAATACACCACTACTCTCGCGGCAAATGCTCAAAGGAAGACGTCATATCAGAGATTGCAGACGTTATGATAGTCGCCGGACAGCTATCAGAAACATTCGGAGGAGAGGGCGAGGTTGAGGCGGTTATCACGCAAAAACTTAACAGGCTAGATTATAGAATTAAACATTCGAACGGGGCAGAACAATGGACGCATATCAAGAATTCCTAGACAGAAAAGCAATCGCTGCGCCAGGGCGAGGAATTACAAGGGTCGAGGGGCTATCTTCTGAGCTATTCGACTTTCAGAAGAGGATTGTAGACTGGGCACTATCTAAGGGCCGCGCTGCTATATTTGCGGACTGCGGGCTTGGTAAAACATTCATGCAACTAGAATGGTCGCGACATGTGCCTGGAGACGTTCTGATCCTGACACCATTGGCAGTCGCGCAGCAGACAGCGGCGGAGGCTCGGAGGTTTGGAATAAGCGCGGCTGTTAGTCGGGACGGGAAAAAGGGAGCCCCGATTACGATTACGAATTACCAACAGCTGCACAAATTCGACCTTTCAGAATATAGCGGGATCGTATTGGACGAGAGCAGCATTCTGAAGAGCTATGACGGAAAGACCAGAACAGCGATAATCGAGGCATCTCTGGATCTTCCTTTTCGGCTTGCATGTACCGCAACCCCAGCGCCAAACGATCACATGGAGCTTGGCAACCATGCGGAGTTTCTTGGAGCGATGAGCCGCGCGGAAATGCTCGCAACATTCTTTGTTCACGATGGCGGCGAGACTTCAAAATGGAGGCTAAAAGGGCATGCACAGGATGATTTCTGGAGGTGGGTTTCTACATGGGGAGTAGCGATAAAAACACCTGCCGATCTAGGATATCCAGCTAAGGGCTTTGACTTACCAGAATGCAATATTATCGAGCATATCGCGGAGAGCTCTTTTGAGCAGGATGGCGTGCTTTTCCCGACAGCCCTATCACTAACGGATCTCCGAGCGGCGAGAAAAGCCAGCCTAGAGAGCCGGGCTCAGATAATATCCGACCTTGTGAATGACAGCGATGAACAATGGCTTGTTTGGTGCGACTTGAATGCCGAGGGGGACGCGCTATCCACGTTTATTCGTGGTGCAGTACAGGTGAGCGGGAGCGATAAGGATGAAGTGAAGGCAGAGAGGATGATGGCGTTTTCACGTGGAGAGATCCGCGTTCTAGTTACCAAGCCACAGATCGCCGGATTTGGTATGAACTGGCAGAACTGCAATAACATGGCCTTCGCAGGGCTCACTCATTCGTATGAGAGGTTCTATCAGGCAGTTCGCAGATCTTGGCGATTTGGTCAGGATAAGCCGGTTAATGTGCATATCGCGCTATCAGAACAAGAGCTACCTGTCTTAGCGAGCATTCGCAGAAAAGAAAAAGACGCGGAGATTATGGCTTCATCTATGGTCGAGCACATGTGCTCCATGGAGGATTGGGGCGGACTATCAAGAACAAAGGAGATATACATGGAAGATAGAGAAATAGGCGAAAACTGGGCAATGTATAACGCAGACTGCGTTGAAGGCATATCAAAGATGGATGATGATTCTGTTCATTATACCGTGTTCTCTCCTCCATTCTCATCGCTCTATACCTACTCAGCGAGCACCAGAGATATGGGGAATTGCAGAAATAACGCAGAATTCTTCGAGCAGTTTCGGTTCCTGGTTTCGGAGTTGCTTCGAGTTACAATGCCTGGACGCCTGTTGTCATTCCATTGCATGAACATTCCGACGTCGAAGGCGAAGGACGGCGTTATAGGACTATCTGATTTTCGCGGGGATCTTATTCGCGAGTTTATGGAGGCGGGTTGGATCTATCATTCTGAGGTTTGCATTTGGAAGGATCCAGTCACCCAAATGCAAAGAACAAAGGCGCTCGGCTTACTCCACAAACAGATAAAAAAAGACTCTTGCATGAATCGCCAAGGACTCGCTGATTACCTCGTCACAATGAGAAAACCAGGAGACAACCCCGAGCGAGTTGAGCACACCAACGAGACATTCCCGGTAGGCCTTTGGCAGCGGTACGCCTCACCCGTTTGGGATGACATAAACCCAAGCGATACTCTGCAATTCCGATCTGCCAGAAGTGAAAAGGACGAGCGCCACATTTGCCCGCTTCAGCTCCAGGTTATACGGAGAGCCCTAAAGCTATGGAGCAACCCTGGAGATCTGGTTCTATCACCATTCGCAGGGATAGGGTCTGAGGGTTATGTTTCGCTTGAAGAGGGCCGGCAGTTTGTGGGCTTTGAGTTGAAGCGTGAATACTACAATCAAGCATGCAGAAATCTTGCAGATGCAGAATCTGAAGATCTTCAAGATGATCTGTTTGCATAGCGAAATGAGAATGTGATGGAGGTGCGCGCCTAATAGCAGGATTCCAAGTTCTCGCGCGCCTCCATCGCACCAAATCCCAACTATAAAAAACAAAGAGGGCACACCATGAACCTACCAACAAACGCAGAGATACCGGCTTTTATACGGAGAAGAAAGATGCAAGAAAAAGAAACGCAAGCGGAGGCCTACACAGTCAATCAAGTCTCTGAAATCTTGAACATGAGCACGAGAACAATCAAAGCGCATCTTTATTCTGGAGAGATTCGAGGAGTAAAGATCGGAGGCCACTGGCGTATTACCAGGCGCGAGATTGACCGGCTCTTGTCTGATAGCGTGGCGGAGGCGGCAACCGATGAACCTTGATGATCACATATTCGATTTTGACAGCTTCGACAGGGCGTCAGGGCTGGGCGGGACCGACGTGGCCGGGGTATTGGGTTTGCATCCATATAAAACACCTCTAGACGTGTACCTGGACAAGCATGGAGAGGGAGCGCCCTTCAAGATGAATGAGGCGGTAGAGATGGGGAACAAGCTCGAGCCGATTGTTGCGGATCTGTATTACGACCGTCGCGGGCTCGCTGCGGATGGGCGCGGGCTGAAGATGTTTACGCCCGGCACCATTCGCCATCCCGATCACCCGTGGGCGTATGGCAGCCCCGACCGGCTAATTTTTGACGCGAAGGAGGGCCGCTGGCTCTGGGGTCTCGAAATCAAAACAACAGGCTTTCGGTCGGAGCATCGCTGGGGAGAGAGTGAATCCAACAAATACCCGCGAGAGCACCTTATACAGTGCGCTTGGTATATGTGGATCGTCCGCGCGATGTGCAAGCTTCAGGGATTTGAACCTGTCCGGTTTTGGGATCTGTGCGTCTTGATCACAGGTCAGGAGTTTAGGCATTACCGGATACACCACGATCAAGAGATTGAGGATTGGTGCGTTGAGGCAGCGCGAGAGTTTTGGCACGATTCGATCCAGGGTAACAGCCCGCCACAGCCGGAGACTCGAGACGCCTCTAACCTCGTGAGGCTATGGCCGAAGGATGAAGGCTACATGCTTGAAGCTAACGAGGACCAGCAGCAGTTAATCCGGGAGTTTCAATCTGTAGACGAACAGATCCGAGAGCTTGAGACTCAGCGCGACGAGCTGAAGACGGCGATCAAGTGTATAATTGGGGACGCTTCAGGCATCGAATCAGAATGGTTTTCTATTACCTGGAAGGCGCGAAAACAAACAAAGCGGACAGATTACAAGGCGCTTGTGAAAGACTTGAATCCATCAAAGGATATTGTTGACCAATACACAAAGCTAGGAACCGCTCAGCGGCCGTTTCTGGCTAAATTCAAAGGGGCGAAAAAATGAGCGAAATTGTCAAATATTTGCAGGGCAAACAAACAGCAATTGCTGCGATGGCGAAGCGACTAAGCGCGCGGCAAATGATTCAAGCGACATCGATCGCAATCCATCAGAATGGAGCGCTGGCGAAGTGCTCGAAGGAGTCAATCTATGAGGCGGTGTTACAAGCGGCGCGCATGGGTCTTGATTGCTCTGGTCTGCATGGCCATGGGTATCTCGTGCCATACGGCAGAAAGTGTACCTTTGTTCCAGGTTGGCGCGGGCTTATATCCATCGCCATCAGGTCAGGAAGCGCGAAAACGATCAAAGCAAACGTCGCATACAAAAACGATGTCTTTGACTGGGATGAGGGGCTGACTCCAAACCTCACGCATAAACCAAGGATCGACGGTCCACGGGGCGAGATTCTCTGCGCATACGCCATCGCATACTTTGAAGACGCAGACCCACAATTTGAGGTCCTGACACGTGAAGAAATAGACAAGATCGCGAAAGACTCGCGGTCTGACGCTTGGAGGGATCACTTCGCAGCAATGGCGCGGAAATCGGCCGTGCGTCGCCTGTGCTCGATGCTTCCCCGGTCTCTTGAGCTTGAGGACGCGCTAGACCTTGAGATCGCAGGCGAGGTGGGGCGGCCACCATCCGAGGCGCTCAGAATCGAAGAGCCCGAAGCGCTGGCGAGCAATCCGGTTAACACGGTGGACGATGTAAAGAAGAAGATCAGAAAGAAGCGAGCGCCAAAGAAAACAAAGAAGACATACGAGATCACAGAGGAGCCCGCAGAGACTCCCGACACGCTGCAAGATGTCATTTCGGCAAACAATGCGGCGCTGATGATTCCGCCCGATCCATTCACCGAAGACGATGTGCCATTCTAAGGGGGTCTCCATGGTTGTACTTGAGCCAAAAGAAAACAATCTAACCTGGAAAGAAGCGCGCTTTCTATACTCAGCGCAAGGCGAATGGCATCCGGAGCTGCGGGCCGTCAAGACCGGCTTTTTTTACAGGATCAACGGTCAAGAGGTCTTCGAGTTCGTGGCGGTTGCGCCTATCGATTGGGTCGAAGAGCGCGGATCCTGGGGTATAGTAAAAACAAAACCTATAGGCTGGAGGTGGTTCGAATGAAGCTAACCGAAAATTTCACACTTGCAGAATTCCAAACCGGAGGCACGATCCCGGCTCAGTATATGGACAACGTGCGCGCCCTTGCGCACAACCTCCAGAGGATACGAGACGAGATCGGAAAACCGATCCGCATACACTCGGGCTTTCGGCTACCTTCGAACAATACCGGAGCGCCAAAGAGTCAGCATCTATGTGCAAAGGCGGCGGATCTGAAGGTGCGCGGGATGGAGCCCGAAGAGCTCCACGCGATAATTTTGAAGCTGATAAGGGACGGCAAGATCGCGCAGGGAGGTGTAGGCTTATATCCTGGTCGCTTTGTCCATTATGATATCAGGGGCCGCGCGGCTCGATGGAGGGCAAAAAAGCGATGAGCGCTCTATTATGCTCTCTAGTCATGCTTCTCCCTGTGCGCGGCGGGTATGATCAGGCTTTCGCAGTTTGCGCTGATATCGGGTCGAAAGCGGAGGCGCAGGGGCTCGATCCTTCGGTACTGATTGCGGTGGGCTATTACGAGAGCCGGTTCGATCCTCTAGCTGTTTCCCATTGTGGGGCCGTGGGCGCGCTTCAGGCTATACCGCGTTTCTGGCCAGGTGAGCCCATCGCGGCGGGGATTCGAGCCTTCCAGCATTACACCAGGAAGGCTGGAAACCTGCGCACGGGGCTCGCTATGTACAACGCAGGCCGAAAGCCAGGGCCGCGCGCGTTTCGTTACGCTGATCGCGTTCTAGCTTTGGCGGAGCGCTTGCGTATGTGGGCGGGGGTTGATGATGGCAATATTTAAGGGCTTGCTAGCATTCTAGCATTCTAGCATTCTAGCATTCTAGCATTCTAGCATTCTAGCAATTTAGGAATAAAAACAAATGACGAAAAAGAAGATATGCACGCGGGTAGATGATGAGCTGTGGGCAGCCTTCAGAGTTGAGGCTATGAGGCAGGGATCAAGCGTTGAGGCGTTTCTATCACAAGCTATCGAAGAGAAGATCTCGAGCGCCGAAAATAAGCGCAAAAATAAGAAACCAGAGAAACGAAATAAGAAACCAGAAAAACCGGAAGCCTCGCGCGCGCCCGTTGACAAGATTAACAAACATTTTAATTCCACGGTTAAGAACAAAACATTAACAAAAACAAAACCCCCTAAAGGCACCCCTACTGAGCGAAAAAATCCTTATTTAGCGGTGCAAGATACTTATAACCGCATCGCAGAAAACAACAGCAGAGCGGATCATTTACCGGGGTTTAAGCTATGCCGGAGGCTAAGCACAAACCGCAAACGAGGCATTGATCGACTACTGAAAGAGCTAGGATCAGACCTTACGGCTGAAGAGTATTTTATTCTGTGCTGCAAGAATCGACACTGGCGAGGAGACAACGACCGGCGATGGCGTGCAGACCTGGAATTCTTGACAAGAGATGAGAATATATCCAAAGCTCTTGAGCTAGAAACAACCGACGAACACACAAACAAACCAACCGCTTTCGATTTCTTCCCAGAGGATCAGGGCATTATCGACGTAACAGCAACCACAGGGGGCAACCTATGGCGACACAGCAAGCATTAATCTCAGCAATCCAGGCGCTACTCGACAACGGCCACAAGATCCCGGAAGGGACGACGGCGCAGCGTATCGGCAAGCATTGGCAATCTTACCTCGAGCCTTTTAGCGATGAAGAGTTACAGGTTGCGATCCATAAGCTGATCCTGACGAGGACCGTGGCAGCGTGGCCGCCCATCGCGGTTATCGTGCAGAATATCCCACGAGTCGAAAGCAAGAAACACCTTGACGAACTCGAAGACGCGGATGAGGTATTTGGAGAGGTCTTGGGGCTTGTGGCTTCGCGGGGTTCATACAATCCGCCGACCGATCTCGACTACGACAGAGATCCATCGCGCTCCAGGGCTATCGCTTCAGGGGTACGGGCTGCGGGCGGATGGAAATCACTTTGTCGAGGCACAGACAGAGAGCAAGCGAGCCAGCGCGCCGCCTTCCGGGCTGCCTACCGAAGCAACCGCACAAAGGCGAAGATAAACGGGAGCTGGGATCCATCTCGAGCCCTATCAGCCGGGGTTGATATTTCAGGAATGCTGGAGCACATGGAGATCAGTAATTGAGCTTTTACGTAGAAATCACGATCCCACTGCCGCCACAACCTAAGAGGCGCGTGCGTGCCGCTATAATGAGCGGAAAGGTCAGAACCTACCAAGACCCTAAGACGAAGCGTTACGAGCAATCTTGCGCTATTTACTTGCGCCAGAGCGCGCCTTCGAAGCCCATTGGCGGATCTGTTGCGCTCGATGTTTGTTTTTTTCATGAAAGGCCGAAGCGTTTACAACAGAGGACGCACAGAGGTAAGGCGGTCCCAGACTACGCGATCCACAAATCAACGCGGCCAGACATCGACAACCTGTGTAAGGCGCTTGCGGATAGTTTGCAGATCGCGGGATTTTACCGGGACGATGGGCAGCTGGTTTTTTTGAGCGCTTCAGACTATTACGTTGAGCGCGGAGGGCAGCCTCGCACGGATCTTATTTTTTCCGAATTGGGGGGCTGACTTTGGGTGACCGTGTAAACGTGCAGATGTGTAGACACAAAGAGCCCTTTAAGAGGGCTGGTCAAAAACTCGGCACAAATACACTATTTTTTTCGCACTGGAGGCGTAGGAGGATGAGAGTGAAGATTGGCGAGCTTCTCACGCAGGCTCAACTCTTTGGGCGCTTCCACCTTCGGCGCTTCTGCGGGCTTCGCGGCTTTCTTGGTGGTGGCTTTTTTAGTGGTCTTTTTCTTGGCGGTCGGCATGGCAAATCCTTACGAAGTAGATTCAACAGATACCACAAAAAACGAGGGGCTTGGAGAGTTCTTGCACGTTTGGATCGCTTACGTGTCAATCCTTGCGCTTGTCCCAGGGCTGTTCTTGTTAGGCGTTTGCGCGTCGGCGGGCGCGATCTTTGCTATGATAATCGACCCTTGGAGGGCTGGAGTTTATCTCGGGGCTTTTATTCAGGGAATCAAGAAAACGGTCCAGGCTTGCACGATGGCGGTGCTCGATGAGTAGTAGACGAAAGCTAGGCTGTAACGCGGATTACCGAGGGGCGAAGGATTATTTTTCTGAGCTTCGCTTCTCTGAGCCAAGGCAGCGCGGGGCGCGTGAGCTTATCGAGGGTCTGGCGGATCTTGGGGCTTCGTGTTCTGTAATTGCTTCCTATCTCGATGTGCACGCGGAGACGGTTAGAGACTGGCACGATCACAACGCCGATCTCCCTGTGCTTGTCTGGGATCTCCTGATCGATCTTGGCAAGTTCATTATTCGAGCGGGTGAGCTGAGAAACGAGAGGCGCGACGCATTGGCGAATTGCAATTGTGCAGCTTGTCGACGCAGGAGAGCGGGCAAACCACAGGCAACCCTTCGCGATGTGTTTAGGGAGATTGCGGAGTTAGAGCGCAACCCTTTGATAATGTTAGACAATCATGGCAACAGTTCAACAGGATAAAGGTTTTATGGTAAAGGGCAATGATATCAAGGTGTTAGATGCACCCCCCACCCCTAAAGGGGGAAGGGCAAAACT
>Ga0208815_1000194_pt1 | contig 19780 bp, 16 predicted proteins | sample Virmet3438_5245_FD_185733 | JGI IMG/M metagenome (GOLD analysis project Ga0208815, IMG submission 185733) | Marine viral communities from the Southern Atlantic ocean transect to study dissolved organic matter and carbon cycling - metaG... | ecosystem: Environmental > Aquatic > Marine > Oceanic ... | reverse complement strand
GTCCGAAGGCTCGATATTTTTTTAGCGCAGAAATTTGGCTTACTTAACAGGCTTAACTAATATGGAGACGTATTACTTAACAAGTAAAAAATGCTGATAACTTTTGCAGACTTAGCGCAGCTCAAAAACGTGTCACGCAGTGCAGTTAGCCAAAGAAAACGAACAGGGATTTTAGAGGGCGCATATGTTAAGCACAATGGCAAAACGCTACTTAACAAGGAATTAGCTATTGAGTTATGGGATAAAAATAGTGTTCCAGCTCCTAGCCCAATTACAGCGCAGACGAAGAAAGAACTAAAGAAACAAGTTCAAGACATGCCGGCTGATCAAATACCGGATTTTTCTATTTCACGTGCAAAGAAAGAGTTCTATACAGCAGAATTAGCAAGGATACAGGTAGAGCAACAAAAGAAAGAATTGATAAGTGCAAAGGAAGTTGAAAAGAAAAGTTTTGAAATGGCGGTTGGGATACGAGAAGCATTTTTAACGCTACCTGATCGGGTTAGCAATTTATTCGCTAGTGAAACCGACCCTACGGCTATTGATTCAGTTATGCGTCAAGAAATTCATAGTTGTTTAGAAAGATTTGTAGAGGCAGCATGAACCCATTCCAGAAAGGATTTATAGAGGGCATTATTCCACCAAAACCGATGACGGTTAGCGAATGGAGTGATAAACATCGAAGGTTAAGCAGTAAGGGAAGTAGCGAGCCGGGGCCGTGGCGAACAAGTAGAACGCCATATCTAAAAGAGCCAATGGATTGTTTATCGGTGACTAATACCGATGTTCAAAGAGTTGTAATGATGTTCGGAGCGCAGACAGGCAAGAGCGAAAGCGGAATTAACTTTTTGCTTTATACGATTGATCATTGTCCGGCTCCCATACTTTGTGTTAATCCTTCGCTAGATATGACAAAGAGGATGAGCCGTCAAAGGCTTGAACCTGCATTTGAAGAAACGCCCGTTATAAAAGCGAAGATTGCACCGCAAAGATCAAGGGATGCAAGCAATTCGATGTTCATCAAAGAATACCCTAACGGTATCCTCATGCTTACAGGCGCCAACTCTCCAGCGGGTTTGCGTAGTGCCCCCGTGAGGTACTTATTTATGGATGAGATCGACTCATACCCAAGTGATGCCAGTACTTCTGGAGGGGTTAGTGAAGGCGACCCCGTAGAACTTGCAATTAAAAGAACGTCAACTTTCAGCAGGAAAAAAATATTAATGACGAGTACACCAACAACAAAAGATTTCAGTCGGGTTGAATCAGAGTTCCTAGCAAGTGACCGCCGCAAGTACTGGGTTCCCTGTCCGGCCTGTAATGAATATCAAGTTTTAGTTTGGAGTCAAATGAAATGGGAAAACCGCGATGCGTCTACGGCTAAATATGAATGTTCACATTGCGGGGAACGATTCGACGAAACACATAAAACCGCCCTGTTAAGAAAAGGGGAATGGAGGGCAGAGAAACCAATGACAAGGAAGACGGCAGGGTTTCAAATGAGTTCTTTATATAGTCCGGCGGGTTGGTTAACTTGGCCCGAAATTGTCGAGGAATTTCTAAGGTCAAAAGATGATGCCCCTTTGTTTAAAACATGGGTTAATACCCGAATGGCTGAAACCTTTGACGAAAGCTATCAATCACAATTATCAGCCGAGGCACTACTAGAACGGTGTGAAAAATATATGCCCGGAACTATCCCAGAGAGCGTTTTGTTTCTTGTAATGGGGGTCGATGTGCAAGGTGGTGGGGGTACGAAAGGGGAAAGGATCGAAATTTCGACGTTCGGAATTGCCCCAGAAGAACACATGTATTTAATTCAACATGACGTGATTTTTGGGGATGCGAATCAAGGAACGGTATGGGAGGGATTAGATGTTTTATTAACTTCTGAATGGGAACATCCGAACGGTGGCAAGTTAAAAATTGAATGTTGCTGCATAGATACAGGCGGCCTTGCTAGTCAGGCCGTTTACAATTACTGTCGTCAACGTCAAGGGCTAGGGGTTATTGGAATTAAAGGAAGTAGCCAATCAGGAAAGCCAGCAATAGGACGCGGTTCACGGGTTGATCTTAATTACAGGGGCAAGGCAATAAAAAAAGGTGTTGTTGTTTATATGGTTGGAACTGACACGATTAAAGATGTTTTATTTGCTCGTTTAAAGTTTAATGACAAGCTTCATTTCCACGCGCAAACAACGGAAGAATATTTTAAACAGTTCACAGGTGAAAGACGTGTATTAAAGAAAAACGGGAGGGGTACGGAATACGTTCAAAAGAAGAATCAAAATGTTGAGGCTCTTGATTGTGCCGTATATGCCTACGCTGCATTAAATCATTTATATCAACGTCACCCTCGCAGTAAAATCTACGAAATATTTACTAATAGACTCTTAAAATCGGTTAATTCAGATAAAAACACCTTAAATAACGCTAAAATAAGTAATAAGCCTACGCAGAGTTATGTCACAAATTGGTAAAAGGTTATGACTTGGGTTTCAGATTTTCCGGCTGTAATAACAGCAGGCACGACAATCAACTGGGAAGATCCATCGGCTACGGTTGGTTTTGATGTAAACGCAACATCGGATGATTGGACACTTACTTACTATTTGAGAACTAATACGGCCTCTGAAGGTGCAACGGTTGTAGGTAGTGCCTACAGTTCAGGTTGGCGTTTTACAATTGCCTCCTCTGTTACAACTAACTTTGATAAGGGTGATTGGATCTGGGCGGCGGTAGCTAGTAAAGGATCGGAAAGCTATCAACTGGCAACGGGTGAATTTAAAGTTAAAGAATCCCTTGTTTATACAGGCACACCCGCCGCGCTTGATAACAGGACAGATAACGAAAAAGCAAGAGACAACATTAAAACGGCGTTAACTAAATTTGCAGATGGCGCACAAGAATATTCAGTTGGGGGGCGTACATACAAAAGGGCTTCAATTCCTGATTTACATATTGAGTTAAACCGATTAAACGCGGAGATATTAAGAGAAAGTGTTGGGGAAAAAGTTAAGCAAGGTTTAGGTAATCCAAATCGTTTTCTAGTTCGTTTTTAATCATGGGTTTTTTTAATCAAGCTATTTCAGACGTTTTTAAACCTGAGCCAGAAATCAAACAAATGCCTAAAGCTGCAAAGATGCGGAATTATTCAGGGGCAGCTCAAACAAGGTATAACTACAGTTGGTTAACTCCTACTGATAGCGCTGATAGTAATATTTTAAACGGCGGGAATAAAGTACTTGCAAGGTCACGCGATCTTTGCCGTAACAATCCAAACATCAGACAGGGGCAAAGGAGTTTCGCTTTAAACGTTGTAGGAAATGGTACTAGGTTCCAAGCTCAGGTTCGCAAAAGTAGAGGAGGAAAACTTGATAAAAAATATAATGACGCGATTGAATTAGCTTTCAAAAAATGGTGTCGTTACGATTCATGTTCAGCTAATGGGCGTGATTGTTTTTCAGACATCGAAACTATAGTTGCAAAATCTTTATTTGAGGCGGGAGAAATTTTCGTTCGGTTGATAAAAAAACCTTTTGGGCGTTCATCTATTCCATTAGCACTTGAGTTATTAGAGCCTGAACAGTTAGACAGCGAATATAAAGGAGCGACAAAAAATAAAAATAATACTTGGCGTATGGGAATTGAGAGAACAGAATTTTCAAGACCTGTTAGGTACGCTTTCTTTCGGAAACATCCCGGCGAAACACCGTTCCCTATAGCAGTAGGGGAAAAAAGACATATGTTTATACCTGCTAATGAAATTATTCATTTATTTGTTACTGATAGACCTTCGCAAAGTAGGGGCGTTTCAATGCTTGCTCCTGTATTGGAGGCGATGCACCAACTCGACGGGTATCAAAGTGCCAGTCTTATAAAAATGAGGGCCAGCTCTGCGTTAATGGCGTTTGTTCAAACGAATGACCCTGATGGTTTAGTTGGAGATGGCGAAGTATTTGAGAACGAAAGAATTTCACAATGGTCACCCGGACAATTTCATTATTTAAACCCAAATGAGTCGATACAAGTTCCAGACTTAGATGCGCCTAGCGGAGAATTTGAGGCGTTTAATAAAATTATTCTTAGAAGTCTTGCCGCTGGAACTGGCCTTTCTTATGCCTCAATTAGTAAAGATTACAGCGAGTCAAATTATTCAAGTTCACGTTTAAGTTTGCTAGAAGATAAAGACCATTACAAGCGAATCCAGAGATATTTAGAAGAAAGATTCTTACAACCTTTGTTTGATTTATGGTTAGAACTTGCCGTATTAAGTGGCAATTTAGATTTACCAAATTACGAATTAGACCCCGATAAATATAGAAAAATTAAATTTTTGCATAGAGGCTGGCAGCATGTAGACCCCCAAAAAGAAATTTCCGCGGCAAAGGAGGCAGTCGCGGCAGGCTTCAAAACTCAATCAGATATTATTAGCGAAATGGGTGGCGACATTGAGGAACTATTGCCACAACGTCAGAGTGAAATTTCTAACGCGGAGCAACTAGGGTTAGTTTTTGATACAACTGTTACTACGTCTAAAAAGCAAGAACAAGCTAATATAAATGAAAATGATTCACAGACAAATGGAAAAGAAACGTGATTTAGAAAATCAAATTCAACATAGATCGGAACCCGTTGATTTTAAAATAAATGAAGAAGAGCGTTCGATTGAATTTCCTTTTTCAAGTGAAAAACCAGTTTATAGGGGTGTATTAGGTAACGAGATTCTTGATCATCGCGAGGGTGCGATTGATTTTTCACGTTTAAATGATGCGGCCCCTTTACTGTTTAACCATGATCCAAACAAGCCGATAGGTGTAGTTGAAAAGGCATGGACAAAAGATAAGCGCGGTTACGCCCGTGTACGTTTTAGCGATAACCCTTTTCCTTCTGAAGTATTTAACGATGTAAAGAATGGAATATTACGCGGGGTGTCTGTTGGTTATTCAGTAAATGAAACGAGAGAAGAAAAAGACAAAGAGGATCATTACCGCGTTATGTCATGGAAACCAGCGGAAATTAGCATTGCGGTAATCGCTGCTGATGAAACAATTGGGATAGGAAGAGCAAAAGAAGTTGAAAAAACTGACGTTACTATGTCTACGCAGCAAGAATCTAGTAATATGGAAACACAGCGTAATAACGCCGTTGCGTCGTCTGACGCGCCACAAAGTAAACCTTCAGAAACAAAACCTGAAATGACTGAAAACACCCCTGACTTAACGGTGGTGCGTGAAGAAGCTTCAAAAAAAGCGGCTTCTGATGAGCGCAACCGCATAAGGTCTATTTCTCTTATATGCAATGAGCATCAATTAGGAGAAGAGAGAAAAGACACTTTCATTAGTGAAGGCAAAACAATTAATGAAGTAAGAGAACTAGCTCTGAAAATCATTAGCGAAAAAGCACAACAGATCGAATCAGTTCCATCTGCGCCCGATGTTCCTGAAAAGGAATTAAGAGCAATGCGCCTTGTTGATGGTATTAAGGCAGTTCAGACAAATGATTGGTCTTCTAGGGGTGCGGGTTTAATCCGTGAAATCTCCGAAGAGGTTCAATTAAAGGGCGGCAAGAGAACGGCTTCTAATAGCTTTATGATTCCCTTGTCTGCTTTGGTTCCAGAGCAACGTGCCACATACGTCACATCAACGGCAAACGTTGGAGGCAATCTTGTAGCTGATGAATACAGACCTCAAGATTTCGTCGAATATTTATACAATTCGTCTATTGCAATGCAGGCGGGTGTCAAAACTTTGGCAGATTGTCAGGGTGATTTAGTGATCCCTAAGAGGTCAACAACTGGATCTACTTATTGGCTTAGTTCTCAAACAACTGCAATTACAGCCGGAAACAGTACTTTCGCGCAATTGACAGCGACGCCAAAAAACGTAGCCAGCCTCGAAAAATATTCTAGGCAACAGGTTCTACAAGGTCTTCCACAAATCGAAGACTTGATTAGGTCTGATATGACTCAGAATCTACAGTTAGCTCTTGATTCTGCTGTGTTGAACGGATCGGGTTCGAGCGGCGAGCCGACTGGAATACTCAATACCAGTGGAGTTAATTCAATTGCTGTAGGTACAAACGGCGGCGCGGTTACAGCAGACATGCTTATTAACCTAGAGGGCAACGTTGTTATCGATAACGGTGTTGTTAACGGTGCTACTACTAAGTACGTCACCAATGGAAAAGTTGTTAATGACTTGAAAAAGTTAAAAGATACAACTAACCAATATCTTTACAACCTCAATAACGCGGTAGGAGGAAGAGGCCCAACACCTGCAAACTTTAACGGCTATCCAATATTGGATTCCATGCAGGTTCCAAGCACATTGACTAAGGGTTCATCATCTAATAACTGTTCAGCGGTTATCTTTGGCGATTTCTCACAATGTCTTCTTTGCCTATGGGGTGGATTAGAGATTCAAGTTGGTGAAGATTCTGACGACTTCTCCAAGCTATTAAGTTCCGTTCGCGGTGTTCTAAGCATGGACGTAGTTGTTAGAAACCCTGTAAGTTTCGGGGTTATTAAGGACATTACAACAACTCTTTAATTAGCTAATCGCGGGGTCGGAAACGGCCCCCTTTTTCTTATGAAAATCAAATTAAACAAATCTATTTTGATAAAGGGTCAACACTTTGAAGCGGGAGTTATTCACGATGTAGAAGAATCTGAAGCACTTTCTTTAATTAATGGAGGAAGAGCAATCGAGGCAGTCGAAGCGCCTGCGTGTCCACCAACTCCACCAAAGCCTAAAAAGGTAAAAGTAATTTCAACTGATGTCAATACAAACTGATTCACTTGATGCAATATTTTCTGATCTTGCGGTGACTTGTGTTGCTGGAGGTGTTACGGGAAAAGCAATATTAAATCAACCGACTTCGATCATTGCAGGCGATCAGGTGTTGACTACTTCTTATGTTCTACATTGTAAAAATTCTGATTTTGGTTCTTTAGTTGCTGGCACTGCAATTTCTGTAGGCGGTGTAAATTATAAAATCATCTCAAATGAAAAAGATTTAGACGGCCTGACTTGTCAAATGTCACTAGAGAAGGTGTAAACAATGGCAACAACAAGAAGAGAACATATTCTTGACGCTGTTTTAACAGCGATTACACCAACAACAGGAATTAGCAGCCGCGCATATAGAAGTAGAACTACTCCATTAGTGCAAGCTTCTCAACTTCCGGCCTTGTTGCTTACTTGGTCTAGTGATGCAGCAAATCAAGAAACATCATTAGCTACTTTGAATTGGTCACTTGATATTTCTATTGCTTGTGTAGTTTCTGGAGAGACACCCGACGAGGTGGCAGATTCTATTGTTGAAGATATGCACTCGCGGTTAATGAGTGACATAACCCTTGGAGGCTATGCAATGGACTTAATACCAACAGGAACATCAAACGAAACCTTAGAAGGTGAACAGCCGTTAGGCGTCGTTACTTCGACTTATCAAATTTTTTATAGAACGGCTAACGATGATTTATCAACTGTTTAACTACGGTTAAATAGCAAATATAGTCTAATATGTAAGCATAGAAGAATTTCACGCTAGGTAATGGCATTAAGAACATCTCAGACGGTCATTTGTGCTAAGGCTGAATCAAGTTATTCAGTTGATCCAACAGTTGCAGGATCAAACGCTATTCTTTGCCGATCTGTAGAAATTACACCGTTAACGGGTGACACAGTAAGTAGAGACTTAATAAGGGGATATATGGGAAATTATGAATCTATAAATGCGAACACCCATGTCCAACTAACAGCGGAAATAGAATTAGCGGCAAGTGGAAGTGCAGGAACTAGCCCTGCATATGGAAATCTTTTATTAGCTTGTGGAACAGGTGTCACAAATGTTTCGAGTACATCTAATACATACGCCCCATTAGCAACCGCCGGAAGTTCAACAATTTATTATTTTATTGACGGACAAAGGCACAAGATTTTAGGAGCAAGAGGAAGTTTTTCTATATCCCTTTCTGTTTCAGAAATTCCAACAATAACTTTCAATATGGTTGGCTTATATTCGGCTCCAGGTACAAGCGCAAATCTAACTCCAACATATACAAATCAAGCAACTCCGGTTATTCCAAACAAGACAAATACAACGGCTTTCCAATTGCATACTTTCGCGGGTGCTATGCAGTCAATGACTTTTGATGTAAATAATGATGTCGCATATCGTGAATTAATCGGCGGCACAAAAGAGGTGCAATTCACCGATAGAAAGCCAAGCGGTTCTATAACAATTGAAGCTCCTGTTCTATCTACTAAAGATTTCTTTGCAATATCGGAAGCGGGAACACTTGGGAATTTAACCTACCAACACGGGCAAACAGCCGGGAATCGCGTAACTCTGACTCTTCCTAAAACTGATATTCAAGCCCCTAGTTATTCAGACGATAACGGCGTAACAATGTTAAATATGGATTATCTAGCCACTCCTACAACATCAGGCAATGATGAATTTAGTTTGAAATTTCATTAGATATTGCTTTAGTTGTTAATAGGGTCTACTCTTGCTATGTCTAGATAGCAAATCATGTCACTTGTTTTAAAAAAATTAGATACTTATTTCTGGCCGATTAATTTCAAAATGCCTATTGATGATGGAAAATATCAGTCAGTTAAATTTTCATGTCAATTTAAAAGGATTAAACAAAGAGAAGTCGAAGAGTTTCAAAAAAAATTCTCTGTAACAGATTTAAATCTACTTTTTGAAGCGTCTAGAGAATGCGCTCATCAAGTCGTAGTTGGCTGGAAAGATGTTTTAGATGAAGAAGGAAATAATATAGAATTTAACCATGAAAATTTAGATCAACTATTAGAGATTCCCACGCTTGCAATTGCGGTTTCAACGACTTATATAACTTCTTTAACTGAGAGCAAATCAAAAAACTAATAGACTGTGTTGATTATATTTTTAGAAATAGCCAAGATAAAAAAGGTAACTTAGAAGAGGCCGCGAAAGCCTTTAATGTTGTTTTACCTGAAAAGGAAGAAGAAATTTTTTATTTATGGCCTGAGCATGAAAACGCTTTGAATCTATTCATTCGTTGTCAAACACAATGGAAAGTTAGCGCGTTAGGTCAAGTATTAGGCTTTTGCTATTGCGACGTATTGGCCGTTGCTAAGCTATACGAGTACAATGATTTAAAGAAGGTCTTTGAAGAATTACAGATTATGGAAATCAAAGCCATTGAGATATTGAATAAGAAAAATAATGCCTAGAGGTATCCCCGGAAGTGGTAACAGTAAGTACGGTTTAACTATTGCCGCGAATGTTCAGGGTGCAAATAAAATCAAGGCTCTTGGAAACTCAATGCAGGGTTTGCAAGGTAGAGCGAAGAATTTAACGGGGGCATTTAAAGGATTACTTGGCCCATTGGTGGCATTAGGTGGGGCAGCGGTAGCAGTACAAACACTGAGGAAAAGTTTTGATGTCTTAGCAGAACGGGAAGCCGATTTTGCAACGTTAGCAAATGGATTAACTCGCGTTAGTACCGACGCACCGAAGGCCGCTAAGGCTCTAAGGGCTATGGCTGATGAATTGGGCTTTGAAACTTTATTTGATGAAAAGGCATTTCAAAAAGGTTTTTCATTGTTAACGAGTTTTAAAAATATCGGTATTGATTCTTATGGTCGAGTAGCAGAAACGGCGGCAGATTTAGCACAAATAAACCAAGTTGATTTAAAAAGTTCTTTCTTACAGTTAGCTAAGGCTTTAAGTGATCCAACAAGAGGGCTAACGGCGTTAAGTCGTTCGGGTGTGATATTTACGGAAGAACAGCGAGAAATGATTCTTGAGTTGCATAACTCAGGGCGTGAAATGGAAGCACAAGCGGCAATATTAAAGATTGTTGAGGGTAGCTATAAAGGTGCAGCAAGGGCAGCGGCAACAGGTTTAGCAGGTGCGTTTGATACGTTAGGTCAAAAGGTAAGGGACTTTAACGAGGCATTAGGCGGGGCGGCTAGTCCGTTAATGGAACCATTAGTAGAGGCAACTACTGAAGTATTCGACGTTGTAACCGATGGATTAAATGCAATTAGTGATGATATGGTCGTTTTTGCAAAAAAGATAGAGATCGCGTTAAAACCTGTTTTCAAGTGGATTATTGACAGTTTAAAAAATATGTTTGAGTGGATGGATCAAGTTTTTGCAACCCAAAGAAATTTAGCAACTATTCAAGTTAAAACAGGTGATCAATTTAAGGAAGTTAGAAATCAATTAATGCTTGATGCTAAAGGGATCGACAGTCGTGGAATGTACGACCCAAATTCTGAAGCAATAAAAAGAGCCAAAGCTGAAGCAGGAACCTATACCGCCGAAGATATACCTAAATTTTTCGGCGCTGATTTCCATACAAAACATTTAATAGGGGAAATCAAACCTTGGAGACATTTATTGCAAAAGCATATCAATGAAGTTTTCCAAGAAAATGTAGCGACTTATGTTGAAAATGAATTAGGGCTTGAATCTGTTAAGCCAAAAATCGAAGAAGTTACACTTTCAATGCAGGGACAAATAACGACTTTAAACGGATTAAAAAAAGGTTCAGATGATTTAGGAGGAAGTTTAAATACTACATTTGGGGGAGAAATGAAATCTAAATTACAAACCTTTAAAGATTCAATTAAATCTGTTGAAGAAGGAATGGCTGATGTCGTGATAAAAGGAATTAAAGGAATGGAAGACGCCCTCGTTAATTTCGTGATGACCGGCGAATTAAATTTTAGAAATTTAGCAAATAGCATTATCGCTGATATGGCAAGGATTGCAATTCAACAAGCCGTAACAGCACCTTTAACGGGCTGGTTTCAGGGTTTATTCAATGCAAAAGGAAATGTATTAGAAAATGGACAACATGTAACGGCTTACGCAAAAGGCGGCGTTATTAATAGCCCTCATATGAAATACATGGCAAACGGTGGTATTGCGGTGGCAGGGGAAAAAGGTTCTGAGGCTATACTCCCGTTACGTCGTCGGAATGGGATTTTAGGAGTAGAGGGCGGTGGTTCTAATACTTCTGTGGTCGTAAATGTTGATGCTACAGGTGGTTCAGCAGTTCAAGGAGATGCAGGGCAGGCCGAGCAATTAGGTCAAGCTATTTCGCAAGCTATACAGTCAGAGTTAATGCAACAAAAACGCCCCGGCGGATTGCTTTACGCTTAATCATGGCAGTTTTTTCCTACGTTCCTAGTTTCACGGCTTCCTTATCAATTAAGCCTGCTGTAAGAACAATTAGATTTGATGATGGAAATTATGAACAGCGTTTAAAGTTTGGTTCGTTTAATAATGCCCCTAAAATTTGGACTCTTACTTTTGCTAATAGAGACAATACAGAACGAGATAATATTCTTACTTTTTTATCTGCAAGAGGTGGAACTGAAAGCTTTGATTGGACAGATCCGAATAGTAACGCAGGTAAATATATATGTGAGGAATGGAATGTTTCACAAACCTCATTCGGCGTTAATACATTAAAAGCAACCTTTAGAGAGGTTTTTGAAGCCTGATGCCCGTACCTGTAAGTGATTTACAAGCTGTTAATCCTAGTTCAATTATTGAGCTATTCCAATTAACTTTGGTCTCTTCTTTGCATGGAACGCCCTCAAGTTCAGATAGTGGAACGTATTATTTTACGGGTATGACTGACGCAGTAACGACAGGAAACAACGCATACGCCCCGATTCACTGGGGCAACCCGTCAAAGGAATATCAAAGATTACCCATTCAATGTTCAGGTTTTGAATATAACGGACATGGACAATTGCCAAGACCAACCCTAACGGTTAGTAATTTATTTTCTACTTTCTCTGCAATCTTGGTTGACGTTAATGCCGTTACTCCTGGTAATGACTTGGTAGGGGCTCGAGTCGTGCGAATAAGGACATTATTGAAGTACTTGCCTAATTCAAATTTTACAGGTGATAACCCATATGGAACGCCTGACGTAACGCAAGAATTTCCACAAGAGTCATATGTTGTAGCTCGTAAATCATTAGAAAGCAGAAATGTATGTGAGTTTGAATTAGCTTCTGCAATTGACATGGTGAATACTGCTTTACCTAAACGACAGATTTTACCTTCTGAGTTTCCTGGTGTTGGTGACTTTTATTAATGTGGAAGGAACAAGCATTAGAACATTTTAAAAAAGTTTACCCAAATGAAGGGTGTGGATTGCTTGTAAATATTAAAGGTAAATTACGATATGAAAAATGTAAAAATCTAGCAAAAGATCAAGAAGATCAATTTATTTTAGACCCTGCTGATTGGGCCAGAATTGAGGATAAATATGGACATGATTCTATTGAAGCCGTTGTTCATTCACACCCAAAGACAGAACCCATACCAAGTGCAGCAGATCGAATAGCAGCAGCGAGAACAGGTTTAAAGTGGTTTATCTGCAACCCTAAAAAAGAAACATGGAATAATTTCACGCCTGAGAATTATAAAAAAAGTTTGGTCGGTAGACCTTGGATTTGGAAGATTGCCGATTGTTGGGAGCTAGTTAGAGAGTATTACAATGCAGAGTTTGGGATCATATTAAAAACAAGAGAGCGTCCAGAAGATCCCGAATATTTCCAAAACAATCCATTCTTTGAACATTATTTTGAAGATTTAGATTTTAGAGAACTAAAAACTGATGAGGGTTTAGAAAAAGGTGATGTGATTTTGATGAATGTTTGTGGTAATGGTTTGAACCATGTAGGCGTGATTACTTCGCCTGAAAAAAATCTGATATTGCATCACATTCAAGGTAGACTTTCATGTATAGAAGACTATGGAGAGTGGTTAAGAAAATGCACAGGCAAGAGGGTTAGACATGTCAGCAACACAACTAACCTCAATTAAGGTCTATGGAGAATTAGCCGACTTTTTAGGTTTTACAGTCTTCGATGCTGCTGTTTCTGATGCAGCCGAGGCCGTCCGTTGTCTAATGGCTAACTTTCCTAAATTAGAAGCTCACATGGGGCCGAGGTATTACAAAATAATTGTTGATGATGTAGAACTTGAACCAAAAGAATATTTCCACCCTACCAATTCAGCTATCAAGATCGTGCCAGTTGTAGGAGGTGAAGGCGGTAGAGGGTTAGGGAGCATCTTAGCGGGAGCTGCTTTAATAGGGCTTTCTATGGGTGCTTTTGGTGCTTTTGGTGCTGGGGCCATAAGTTTTGGTGCTGGTGGAGGGGGTTTCGCTGCTGCTAGTTGGGGAGCAAAGGCCGCCTTTGGTATTGGTGCAAGTTTGGCCTTGGGCGGTATATCTCAGATGTTGACACCTGTTCCCCCTAAACCAACAGAAGACACTCAAGATTCTTTTGCTTTTTCTTCTCCTGTCAATATAAGTAGGGCGGGTTCTGTTGTTCCTATCCTCTACGGTCAACGCTTAATCGGTTCAACTGTTATTAGCGCAGGTATTCATGTAGAAGAGGTGGAAACCTAATGAAAGAATCTGATTTTTTAATTTCAGGTCAAGGCGGCGGCGGCGGTGGGAAAGGTGGCGGGGGAACTCCCGAGACTGAACCTGATTCACTTGATAGCTTAGCTAGAGTTCAGATATTAGATGTTCTTTCTGAGGGTGTTATTGAAGGTTTCCCAACGCCTAGAGATAACAACTACGCCCCAGGAACGACTAATTACAATCAAGCCGCTTTACAAGATATTTATTTAGATGATACTCCTATTGTTCAATCAACTGCTGATCCAAGTAACCCAGACGAGGAAGACTACAACTATCAAGACGTTGCATTAAATTTTCGTCAAGGCTTAGGAACTCAATCTGTAATTCGTGGTTTTGCTGATGTAAGAACAGAAATTGGAGTAGGTGATCTTGTCACTTACGGGAATCCAATAACTAAAACAGATACAACGACAGGCATCGACGAAGTAGCAGTAACAATAAGCATTCCTCAATTACAAATTTATGAGGATGATGGAGATATAAAAGGATCACAATTTAGGGTCGTAATACAAGTTGTTTATGATGGAGCTTCTTTCCCTACGATTGACGGTGATGACACTTATATTGTTAATAATTTAGTAGAAGGTAGAACGGGAGATTTATATCAGAAAACGTATCGTTTTAATTTAGAAAATTATTCAACTCAATTTCAAATTAGAGTAACTAGATTTAATGAAGATGGAGGAACAAAAAATATTAATGCTTTTAGCTGGTTTTCTTATACAAGGATAATAGATCAAGCCCTTACATATAACAATACTGCTTTAGTTGGTCTAAGAGCATCAAGCGAAGAATTTCAAGGAATCCCAAGACGTTCTTATATGTTAAGAGGGGTAAAATGTAGAGTTCCTTCTAATAGTAATCCCGTCTCAAGTGGTCAATTAGCAGGCAGATTAAACTATTCAGGTTCATGGGATGGGACGTTTATTACTGCTTATACAACATGCCCTTCTTGGATACTTTATGATCTTTTGACATCTCAAAGGTATGGAAGTGGAGATGAAATCTTAACGGCTGCCGAGAAAGCAAGTTTCAATGGAAATGCCGCAAATTTAGATAAATATTCCTTCTACAGCGCGAGTACTTATGCTAATGAATTAGTCTCTAATCGTCGTGATGCAGGTACAACACCCGCCGCTGTTTGGTATCAAATCGCAGGACAAAAATCTATTAAAGTTATAATTATCGGTGGTAATTTAAGACATAGATTACAATCAAATGACTTTGTAAATATTACTTTTTCAACAGGTCAAGTTAGTTCATTACCAGCAAATCAAACTTATAGAATATCAACTAGAGGATCACAACAGTCTTTTTATTGTTTACAGGTAGCGACCACACCTAGTCTTGTTACTGGCGCAACGTATTCTCAATCAGGTGGAACTATTACAGTAACAAAAACAGGTCATGGATATTCCGTTAATTGTCGAATAAAACTTAACTTTACAAGTGGTAACGCAAGAAATGGAACATTTATAATTTTAACCGTTCCTAATGCAAATAGTTTTACCGTCAATGCAAGAGAAAACACGAATACATCTGGGAACGTAACTTTTCAAAGTATCGGTGGAACTTGTGCAATTGTCAGACAAGGTAATGAACCAAGGTTTGCATTTAATGGGTTAATTAATGCGGCTGTTCCTGCATTTGATTTAATTAATTCTATTTGCTCCACAATGAGGGCGATGCCTTATTGGAGTGCGGGAGGATTAACACTTAGCGTAGATAAGCCTACTGATGTAAGTTATATCTTCAATAATTCTAATGTATTAGAAGGCGGCTTTACTTATGAAGGCTCAGACATAAAAAGTAGAGCCACTTTAGTTATTGTTAAATATTTTTCAAACGAACAGAAAAAGATTAATTATGTTCAAGACCCTATTGATTCAGATATTTCTTCAGATTCTTGGATTAGTAAGTATGGAATTAATAAAAAAGAGGTTCAAGCTTTTGGGTGTACCTCGTCAGGTCAAGCATCAAGACTAGCCCGTTGGATTCGATTTAGTGAAAATAATTTAACTCAAACAGTTACATTTAAAACCTCAATTGATGCAGGTGTAGTTGTTAGGCCTGGGGCAGTAATAGGCGTTTCTGATAAAACAATTGCAGGCCAAAGAAGAGGTGGAAGGGTTAGATCAACAACAGCAAGCACACTAACTATTGATGAAACATCAGCAAACTTACCTTATGGAAGAACAACAGGATCAGGGACTTATACTCAATCAGGTACGACAATCACGGTTACATCTTCTAATCATCATCATTATCAAGCGGGTTCAAGAATAACTCTTGATTTTACGTCAGGTAGTGCGGTTGATAATACTTTTACAATCTTATCGAGTCCAGCTCCTACTAATACGACTTTTGCTGTTAATTATGGCTCGTCTGGTACTAACTCAGGAAATGTCACTTATACATGTCCATTCACAAGAACCTTACATGTTTTAATGCCTGATGGGTCTGTTGATTCTAATACTGTTGATTGGATTATATACCCAACTTCTTATGCTCAAATTAATATCTCTGGTAATTTTCAAGTAGGTGGAACGGATACACTTCCAAATGTTAATGCCCCTTGGATTTTAGAATCTTCAGGCGGTAATTCTGCTGAAAACTTACAACAAACTTTATGGCGTGTTATTTCAGTTGCGGAAGAAAATAGCGGTGCAGAATTTAAAATTACAGCTCTTGAATATAACGCTAGTGCTTATGCTCATGTAGAGGCAGGGGCCGATGTTACTTATAGAGATGCAACTGATTTAAACGAGCAACCACCAAGGCCAGAAACGGCAACAATTACAGAGCGTTTATATAAGGAAATAATAAATACAAATTCATTAACAGATACGGATCAAAGGAGAACAAATAAAGGGCGTGTAAAATCAAAAATAAAAGTTGAATGGAGTGAGGTAAAAGGAGCTACTAGTTATTTACTAAGGTATAGAAAAAATAGAGGTAATTGGCGAGAAGTCACGGTTAATGGTCTTGATTTTGAAGTATTAAACGTAAAAGCAGGGGATAGATTTGATTATAAAATTAAAGCTGTTTCAGGTGGTGGCAAGAGGTCAAGACCTAAGAGCGTTAGTCATACTTGTTCTGGCAAATCTGATCCTCCTAATAATGTTTCTGATCTTGCTGTAACGATTGATCCAGCTACGGGGCCAATTCTTACTTGGACAGAAAACGAGCCAAATCCTGACAGTTTTGATGGTACAAACCCTGATGTAATTTATAAAGATTTAGATATTGCATACTATGAAATACATAAAAATAATGCTAATAATTTCGGGTCTAAAAGTTCATCTACTTTTGTCAAAAGAGTACAAGCACCTGATTATGTTGTAGGTCAATTAATCACAAGTTCCCAAACGTATTACATCAAAGCAAGGGATGACGGCGGTAGATTTTCAGAAACGGCTGATAGTGTTACAGCTACAGTTTCAGCCCCAAGTGTACCGACAAGTTTAGCGGGAACAATCCAAGGCGATTGTGTTGTTATTTCTTGGACTGCGCCAACTGTTACTTCATACAATTTAAAACATTATCAAATACAAGTAGAAGGCGGTGGCACATTTAACATTGATACTGATGAGTACACAGTGCCTCTTACTTTTACAGGTAATCAAAGATATAGGGTAAGAGCAAGAGATATAGCTAATCAATATAGTTCTTGGACTAGTTGGCTAACGGTTGCAAATACAAGTGCCACAATATCAATTAGCACGCCATCAATAGAGGAAACTTTTGTCGATTTAAAATGGAGTATTTCTAATAGCCCAAGTACAAAAGTCAGAGCTTATCGACTTAAATATGGCGGAACGTCGTGGACTGATGGAGCTGTTTCAATAGGCGATATTAAGTCAACAGATTACAGGGTTGAGGCAAATTGGACGGGGGCAAGAACTTTTAGGATTGCGGCTTTAGATGCTAATGAAAATGAAGGAGTTCCAAGCACTGTTACGGTTACGATTAACGATCCAGCGGCGGTAAGTGGAGGAACACTGGCTTTAGATGATGGAATGATTGTGCTGACCTGGAGCGATTTGGATCAGGACACCAATAACACAGGTGGGTTTAGTCTTCCAACTAAGTACTATCAAATAAAAAGAGGTTTACAGAGTCAAACATTTTCACAAGCTACAAATAGAGGAACCATACAAGGTACAACATTTACTGAAAAAGCCATAAGAAGCGGAAATGTTACTACTGCGACGAATTGGCGTTATTGGTTAAGGGCAAGAGATCAGAAAAATAATTGGGGTGCTTCTACATACGTTGATATAACAATTAACCGTCCATCAACTCCGACAGTTTCGGCTGAAGTTATTGATAATAATGTTCTTTTAAAATGGACAGATTCAGAAACAGATTTACCGTTAAGGCGTTATGAAATTAGAAAAACAACAACTAGTCAAACTTTTGATAATTCAACAACAATAGGAAAAGTTCAAGGCTTGTTTTCTGTTATTTTTGAAGATACAAACGATGATTATAAATATTACGTTGCGGCGTTTGATTCAATCGGGGTTCGGGGCGTGGCGGGAGAGATAACGGCTACAGTTGATGAACCTCCAGATTACATATTAAAAAGAAGATATAATACAGACTTTTCAGGCACAAAGACAAATGCTTATTTAAGTCCCTCAGATAATCGTTTATATGTTTGTTTAAATATAGGTGAAACGATTCAACAGCATTTTGTTAATAACGGTTATGCGACGCCACAAGCTCAAGTTGATGACGGGAAAGATCGCTGGTTAATGCCTAGTCAAACAACAGGACAATATCAAGAAACATTTGATTATGGAACGGTTTTGGCTGGTACAAAAATACAATTAACGCCCTCTTATGCTACCGAGGTAGGATCAACTACGAAAACCCCAAAAATAGAATTTAGAAAAACGACTTCAGATTCTTGGACAGTTCACGCAGGTAAAAGCAGCGTTTACGCAACTAATTTTAGGTATGTACGTTTTACCTATGATTTCGCCTCGTCAGGTGGTAATGACATCTTAGAAGTTTCAAATATTTTATTGAAGTTAGCAATGAAGATTAAGAACGATGCTGGAACGGGATATATAGCATTAGGCACTGGAACATATTCACAAACGGGCGTTGACATTACTATTACCCAAACAGCGCATGGATTAACAGCAGGGAATTATGTCACTTTAGATTTCACAAGTGGATCGGCAATTGATGGGACATTTGAAGTTGCAACAGTTCCTAATGCTAATTCTTTTCAAGTTGTAGCGGCTTCTAGTGCCAGTAATTCAGGTAATGTGACGTTGAACCCAAGCGGTGCACCTGTTAATTTCACTAGGACATTCGTTGATATTAATGGGGTTTCAGCTAACGCTAATGCTCACGGAACTTTTAAGCGTTTAGACAACGGCAACGCCGTAACAGCTCCAATTTGTTTGACAAGCTTTGACGATCAGCCCGATCCATCAGAAGGTCAATTAGATGATTTCACAGTCTTTATGTACGATCCATCTGACGGTCAACCCGTTAAAGGGCCATTTACTTGGCAAGCAAGGGGCACATAGTGCTACGACTACGTATTAAAGGTAGAATAAGAAAAAAGTTTTAAGACATGTCTGATTGGAATAATCCAGCTTTAACATCAACCTATACATCTTTCCTTGATGGGTTAAAGGCAAGGGACGTAGAAGCGGCGGCGTTATTTGCTACTGATGCAGGTTTTACAATATCTAATTGGCCTGCAAAGGCTGTCCGTTATAACGCGACACAAACAAAATTTCAACGTAGAAACGCGGCAAATAATGGATGGGAGAATTTAACGCTCAATCTTCCTGAAGCTGTAGAGATTAGCGATAATTTAACCGTAACGGGTGCAATAACTGGGGCGAGTATTGATGTCTCAGGTAAATCTGAAGCGGGTTATTTTAATACGACTGCCACAACTGTACCTGCCAACGGAATTAATGAGCCTTCATCTAATGTCTTAGGGCTTTGCTCTAATTCTGCTGTTCGTTGGTGTATTACTGGAAATATTTTGCATAAAGGAACCTCTGCATTAGTGACAAGTAGTGTTACTGCTATGTTTCAAGTCAATCACCCAAGCGGGCCTACTATTGCATTAATTAGAAATGATACAGATGTTAATGCTGATAATTATTTAGGTCGAATTATTGGGTATGGAAATGACACGACTAGCAATAACTACATGCCTCTTGCCTCTGTTCTGTTTAGGGGGGATGGCACTCATTCGGCAGGCGATAACCCAACAAGAATAGAATTTCAAACGACTGCTGACGGTTCAGAGACCATAAGGACTGTTGGCTGTTTTGATGA
>Ga0208815_1000192_pt1 | contig 19857 bp, 16 predicted proteins | sample Virmet3438_5245_FD_185733 | JGI IMG/M metagenome (GOLD analysis project Ga0208815, IMG submission 185733) | Marine viral communities from the Southern Atlantic ocean transect to study dissolved organic matter and carbon cycling - metaG... | ecosystem: Environmental > Aquatic > Marine > Oceanic ... | reverse complement strand
TTAAGGGAGGCTGGAATCACGAAGGGCTGCAAAGTCAGCTTACCCTGTCTAGTATTATCGCGTGCGACGGCAAGGTAACAGATTTATCTGGCAAAGTTGCCCTTACTAATCGCTATTTGTTTAGGCGTGATAGCTACCTGTGTATGTACTGCGGCAATAAATTTACGCCAAAGCAGCTTACCCGAGACCACATTATCCCCCGCTCTCGTGGCGGAAAAGACAGTTGGACGAACGTTGCCACGGCTTGCCAGAGATGTAATCACGCAAAAGGTGCTAAAACGCCAGAAGAAGCCAACATGCCTCTACTCGCAGTACCCTTCAGGCCCAATGTGTACGAGCGCTTTTATTTAATGAACAGGCGAATTTTGGCTGACCAAATGGCCTTTTTACAAGGCCACTTTACCAGCCACAGAGAATGGACGTGCTTAAAATAAACGCTATAGCGCACCGCTAGTAGTTGTCTGTGCTTCGGGCATTGCTTTAGCTTGATTCTGCACTGAAGAGGAATCGCGGTGCTGTGCGTGAAGCTGGCGCTGCTCTTCTTTTTGCGCTTTGAACCACAGGCTTAACCAATCTGAGCACATTTTGTGCTCTAACTCGTGAGCTTCGGCTGTAGGGCAAAACAAGCTTACCTTTACCACCACTTTGGCAAGTTCATTGGTTTTAATCTCAACCTCAGGGTCGATGCGAATAAACTCTTGCTCTAAGTGACGTTCAATTAAGCCTTTGTAGCGCTCTGCTACATCGCGGAAATATTCACAATGTGCCTGTGCCCTAGCATGAAACGCTGGAAGCAGACTATAGGCGTTCACAGAAGGCTCGTTCACTATTTCAAATGAATGCAAACGGTAGCGACGCATAAAGTTAAGATTTCGTACGGTTTGGGTCACTAGCTGACTGTTAGGCACGTACACGTGTTTACCCGTGTAGTTAAAGCTTTCAGGGTCTACTTCTAAAAGCGCAGTCTTTGCCCAGTCCATTTCTACCACTTCACCAATGATGTTGTTCATTTGGATCCAGTCGCCTACCCTGAATGGCCGAGCGCCCAAGTAGTAAATGAACCCCATAAAGCACTGAATAAACTCGCGGGTTGCCAACACAATGGCCACCATAAAGGCAGCAATGGAGATTGCCAGTGTTTGGATTTCAGAGCTCCACACCATCATTAACACAATAATGATAAAGGCATTACCCAGCTGCTCTAGGATATTGATTTGGTTTCGGCGGTCTTCGCCACGATGAGAACTAATGCGCCTGATAAGGCGCAACACACCCTTTTTGATAAAGTGCAGTACAATTAAAAGTACTAGAGATGTCAGCAGTTTATAATCATTGGCAAAACTTATAAATTGATGCCATAACTGCGCGGGGTCTATCACAATCTCCATGTAAGCTCCGTCTGTACTCCGAGGGTAAATATTTGAATAGGCGAAAAAAAGCGCCGACGAATGTCAGCGCTTTTAATTATGAAGCATGTAAACTCGTGGCACAATGCCGACCAGTTAAAACATCTTTTTATTAGTCGCGAATTTGGCCTTCGCCATTCACTAAATATTTCTCTGAAGTCAATGACTCCAAGCCCATTGGGCCATAAGCATGTAGTTTAGTGGTTGCAATACCAATTTCTGCACCTAAGCCAAGCTGGCTGCCATCAGAAAAACGTGAAGAGGCATTAACCATTACTACACTTGCATCAACTGCGCGTTGGAATAACTTGCCTTTTTCAGCATCTTCCGTACAAATTACTTCAGTATGGTTACTACCAAATTGCGCAATGTGGTCAACCGCTGCTTCGAAATCGTCAACTACACGGATAGCGATTTCAAGGCCAAGATACTCTTCACCGTACGCGTCTTCAGAAATAACGTCAGCACCATCAAAGTACTGGCTGCCTTTGTCGTTTACGTGAACCTTAACGCCCTTTTCTTTGAATGCATCGGCCACTTTAGGCAGAAAATCACCCGCAACGGCTTGGTGTACAACTAAGCCTTCTAAGGCATTACATACGCCAGTACGCTGTGTTTTACCATTTAGAAGTAGTGCCATAGCTTTATCTAGATCAGCATCTTTGTCTACGTAAAGGTGACACACACCTTTAAAGTGCTGAATTACCGGCACTTTAGCGTTGTCAGTCACGTAATTGATTAGTCCTTCACCACCACGAGGAATAATTACGTCAATGTAATCACGCTGCTCCATTAGCTCTTGCATTAATGCACGATCGGGATTCGGAACTACCGTTACCAGCGCTTTTGGTAAATTGTGCTTCTCCAGCACGTCTTGCATAAGCTCAGCAATGGCTAAACTCGTATCTAGTGCTTCTTTACCACCACGTAATATCACTGCGTTACCCGATTTAAAGCACAGCGCGCCTGCGTCGGCAGTAACATTAGGTCGTGCTTCATATATCATGCACACAACACCAAGCGGTATACGCATTTTCTTAATCTCAATACCGTTTGGACGTGTACCGATAACGCGCTCTTTACCCACAGGATCGTCTAGTTCAACAATAACTTCGATGCCTTCAGCCATTGATTCAATACGCTCATCGTTTAGGATTAAGCGGTCAACCATCGCTGCGTCTAAGTTATTCTCTTTGGCGCGCGCGACTTCCTTTTCGTTTACTTCAATAATTTTGCTTTTGTTTGCACGAATTGCCGCGGCCATATCAGTTAACACCGCGTTTTTCTGGCTTTCACTTAAAATAGCCAGTGTACGTGCAGCTTTTTTTGCCTGTTGTGCTAACTCTGTAATAATGCTCATTCTTTCTCCAGATTTGCTATGTGCTGATCAGAAATAATTGGCCCAGTCTTTTCCTCAAACTCATGGGCGAATTCTTCGTTTTCCTGATTCGCAATGAAATTCAATAAACAGCTACTGTAATTCGACTTGGCTTTTACCAGTTTAGTACCGTCTTCTTTACGTACTAGAATGGTGTCGCCTACCGAGAACTCACCTTTCACGTCAATAATTTCGCTACTTGTCAGTTGCTCTGCGTCGCCAGCTAAAGAGGCGTCAAAGTCCCCTTCTACTATCACCTCGCCCTGCGCGTTTGACGTATGGCGCATCCAATGCACATTCTCTTGCATTGGCTTGGCGTGAGGTTTGAAATGCGTGCCTGGGTTTTCACCTGCTAGCAGCATATTAAACGACAGTTCAGTAAAGCCGTTAATAATATATGTATCTATACCATGCGAAACGGCTTTTTCGGCCGCTTCAATTTTAGTGCGCATACCACCGGTGCCTACACCGCCTTTTACCGCACCGCCAGCCATGTCATAAATGCTTTGATCAATGGTATTAACTGATTTAAGCAATTGTGCGTCGTCGTGTTCATGCGGGTTTTTATCGTACAACCCATCAATGTCTGAACAAATGATAAGTGCATCTGCTTCAGCTGCCGACGCCACCATGGCCGATAAATTATCGTTATCACCCACTTTCAATTTGTCGGTGGTAACGGTGTCGTTTTCGTTAACGATAGGCAGGATATTGTTATCCAATAAACTGAATATCGTTTCACGGATACTTACGTAACGCTCTCTGTCTCGCAAATCAGCATGCGTTAAGAGCATCTGAGCAGACGGAAAATCAAACAGTCTGTCCCACGTGGCAATCATTTCGGTTTGACCCGCTGCTGCCATTGCTTTTTTAACTGCAATATCTGACTTTTCTTGCTCTGGAAACAGGTGCGCGCCCGCTGCGACAGAACCAGAAGACACGAGTACAACTTGTGTACCGTTGGCTCTGCATCGCACGATAAATTGCGCAATGCTCAAAAGGTAATGACTGCTACAACCTTGTTGGTTGGGCGATATCAATGCACTACCCACTTTGATGACTACGCGTTTCCAATTTGGATGACTCATAATAAACTTTTTAACCTTAAGATTGTTGATTTGCTAATTCTTCACTGGCTTGCGCGAATGTTGCCTGTACGTTTGACGATGGGTTTTCGCTAAAGCGACTTACCAAATAAAGCGTTAACGTACTTACCGCAAACCCTGGAATAATTTCATAAATAACGCTGCTTAACGTTTTACCGTCAGCTAAAACGGGCGCGTAAATCCAGAACAGTACGGTTACCGCACCGCTGATCATGCCCGCCATTGCCGCTTTCGCTGTAAGGTCCTTTTTATACAGACAAAACAGTACTAACGGACCAAATGCTGCACCAAAACCTGCCCAAGCATTACTTACTAAAGATAAAATTGTGTTCGACGCATCCATGGCTAATAACAATGCAACCACAGCGACACCTGCTACACCATAACGGCCAATTGTTACCGTTTGCTTTTCACTCAGCGCCTTGGTTGAAGACTTTTTATTTACCATTACGCGGTAAATGTCTTCGGTTAACGAACTTGCGCTAACCAGCAGTTGCGACGAAATTGTACTCATAATAGCGGCTAAAATAGCGGCCATTAAAAATCCACTGATAAGTGGGTGGAACAGCAATTGTGAGAAAATAATAAATATCGTCTCAGGGTCGTCGACAGCAAGACCAAACTGATTGGCATAAGCAATGCCTACGAATCCTGTTGCCAGTGCACCAATGATGGTCACTAACATCCACGACATACCAATATTTCGCGCTGTGCCAATGGCATTAACAGAACGAATTGCCATAAAGCGAACAATAATGTGCGGCTGTCCAAAGTAACCTAAGCCCCAACCTAAACTCGATAGCAACCCAACAATCGTTAGCGTTTCTAACGATTCAGAAAAATTGGGTACAGATTGATAAGCGGCGCTTGTCATTTGCGACACACTATCGAACTCGGTAAACGCGACAATTGGAACCAGTACAAGCGCCACGAACATAATGCACCCTTGTACAAAGTCCGTAAGACTTACTGCCAAGAAACCACCAAGTAGTGTATAAGACACCACTACACCCAGCGTAATAAATAGGCCTAACTGATAATCGACTGAAAATGCGCTTTCAAACAACTTACCACCTGCAACTAACCCGGCAGAGGTGTATAGCGTGAAAAACAGTACGATAATCACCGCTGAAACAATGCGTAAGCTTGAGTTAGGCGTATTAAAACGCTTCGCAAAAAACTCAGGCACAGTCAGCGAGTCGTTCGCTACTTCGGTATAAACGCGAAGTTTCGGCGCTACTAGTAAATAATTGGCTAACGCACCTGCAACCAACCCTATAGCAATATAAACCGCATCGAAACCGGTTAAATACATTGCACCTGGTAAGCCCATTAGCATCCAACCAGACATGTCAGACGCACCCGCAGACAGTGCGGTTACTTGAGGGCTAACTTGTCGCCCTCCCAAAATATAACCAGAAATATCACTGGTAGATTGTCGGTAAGCAAACAACCCTATCCCTAACATCGCTATAAAATACACCGCTAGTGATAGGTAACTTTCCATTGGCATAACGTTCGTTATTTCCTCTATTGCTCTTCGAAAACTCGTAAATGAAAACGCCATTTAACCTTTGCTAATTCAAATTCAAAAGCAAATAATTAAATCGAACAATAATCATTAGAGCTCTAACAATATAAGGATCTGACAGAAAATTTCAAGTGCAATTTTTAAACAACATCGTTTAACAGGCACTTATGTTTAAATTAGCACCAACCATGTTTCACAGCATATTACGCTAATAAAATCCCAAATTACCCCTAGTATTCATTAACTTAAAAACACTAAGTCATTTATGAAACAATTTAACTTTAGCTGAAAAGTCGCAAAAAACAGCAACTTTACTATCAGCTAAAACATTTTCATTAAAAATACTTTGTTACGCGCACTCAGACGAAATAACATCCAAAAGAAGCTTTTCTACAGGCAGTAAATGGGTAAGTTGCGTACAATCTTCACTATGTAGCGAACGAACCCGATTAATTAGCTTCTCACACGCCTTTTCGTCATTTTTCACAGTAAATAGTTTCGGATGAATATAATATTTCCTGCAAACGGTGGGAGTATTGCCTAGTTCTGCTGCAACACACTTACTTAACGTACTCTCCCATTTCTTGGTTCTGGAGTTTGCTATCTGTTCATACACACTGGGCAAGTTTGTTAGTGCAAATCGACTTGATGCCCACGTTCGAAAGTCTTTACAACTGAACTGTTCACTTAGTTCGTTGTGGATGAACGCATTAACGTCTTCGCTCGTTACGTCGTGCCATTGTTTATTCTCATCTTGATAACGAAATAAACAGTAACCTTGTTGTTGCGCACAGTCACAAACTAATGAAGCAAGCTCAGGGTCGTTTACTTTTAGTGTTCTTGGTTTGCCGTGCTTACCAATGTAAGCAAGTTCAACACTATCGTCACACTGCGCTTGTACATGTTTGCGCCGCAATGTAGTTAACCCATATGTGTTATTTTCCTTGCTATATTGAGCGTTACCAACTCTAGCACCTGTGTAATCGAGCAACAGGCACACCAGCGCGCAAGCTCTTTCTTGCGTCCATGTTGGCTGTGAAATTAATGAAAGACAGTGCTCACGGAACTCAGGAAGTGCATTACCAAAGGCAACCAAACGCTCAAATTTTTCTACTTGCTGCTGCTCGTGCCATTTGTTGTGATAGATATATTGTTTACGTCCTTTTTCGTCATAGCCGACGGCTTGAACGCTGGCTTTACTGTCACGGCTTATAAAGGTGTCGCGCCAATTTGGAGGAATGACAAGCTTTTTGATACGCTTTAGCACGCGCTCTCCTGTGACTTTCTTTCCACTTGCATAGCGATAGTAAAACCGTTTATCACCGCAAGCGATGCGCCTTATTGATAGATGGCTATCATCAGAGTAGACGTTGCAATAGCCTTTAATCCGTTTCATTTATAGATACTCCTTTCCTTACCAGCTAAGAAGACCGACTGTTAAGGTGCTGCTACGGCCGCAGATGCTCGCTGTGCTTTCTTGGTCAGATTGCAAACAACGGTACCAAATCTCAATTTATAAATAGAATCTACAGAAGAACGTACAGAAATGATCACTACACGCAAGTAACCTTGCCGCAAGCCGACGCTTCCACGGCAAGACAGTGATTTTAAAGGCCATAACGAATTTTCACGCTATGTGTAAAATTATCACAGTACCGGCTGTTTGGTCCGGTAGCGGCGCTTGCTAAAACTCAGCATATCGCTTCGAAATCCTTCTTTATTTCGCCTTAAAGCTTACTAAATCATATTTAACATTCCGAAAATAACCATTAATAACAATAGCATAAAAACAAACCCTCTCTTTTTTCTACTAAAGTATAAACCGCTACTTTTCTTCGTCGGAATGCAACTTGAATAAGTATGAACAATAGTTGTCGAGTTACCTATGCACTTAGGTGAAGCCGAACAGCAATACCCTTTGAAGTGCAAGTGAAGTGGATTGATTTAGAGAGTCCAAGTAAGAAGTCGAGGATTTAAAGATGAATGTTCAAAGTTCGAAAAACGTAGAGTCAAAAAGCGAAAACAGTAATGAACATGAGAATTTGAGAGCCCATGTTGTATCTACCGGTGATTTGCAAGTCGCGGCTGTATTTCCGTCAAAACTTAAAGTGCAGGAAGTACTTGAGATAGTTCAAGACCAAACATCTGTTGAGGAATCTCAAGTAGAAATTATCGAAGCTGGCGACCCTAAAATGAGTGAAAAACTTGAACGTAACAGCGCATCCATTGGCAAAAGCATGTGGTCGTCCCACCTGTTGCTTGGTTCAATCGGTCTGATTGTAGGTTTAGTGGCGGCATTTTTGTTAACGCAGTTTGGCCCAGCGCTTACTCAACAAAATCCTTTGTTTACCTACATAGCACTAATTAGCCCAGGCATATTCATTGGGTTATTCATAGCGGGTTTAATCGGTTTACGTCCAGACAGAAATGAGGTTATACAGACCGTAAGACACGCGGTTAGATATGGTAAAGTTGCGCTGGTAATTAACCTTAAAAAGTCACAGTCTGCTTCTAAAGTCTCGCAATTACTGAAGCAGCACACCGACAAAGTGGTCGAATCTATTCGGTAGCAAGACTAGCGACATAATATGGAACGCTGCTTCAAAGCAGAATGTGATACAGTAATCATAGCGGAGTTATCAATCTAGCTGTTCCAATATTTTCGAAGGGCAATATAACGAACTCCACGTTTATTGCCCTTCGTCGTTTGGTCGGCGTTATTCTGAAAGAGAGATTAGGCACCAATTGTATGGATTTAATATTTTTTGATTTAGATGGCACTTTATTAAATAAGTCTTCTGAAATCTCCTCGTTTACTAAAGAGACGTTGGGCTTGCTTGGTGAGAAAGACATTGCATTCACCGTAGCGACGGGGCGTACCATGCATTCAGCGCAATTTGTGCTACAAGGTCAGTCTTTTGTACTCCCTCACATTTATAATAATGGGGTGGCAATTTGGGATCCTGCCGGAAACGCGCTAACACTAGAAAATTTGCTCGCGCCCAGTGAAGTAAATCTTATTATCGAGCACGCCGTAAATAATAATATTACGCCTTTCATTAACACAGTGAATATGGATAGCCCAGATCACGAGCACGTGATTTACCATTCGTCGCCTAAGCATCAGGTGGAACACGATTTAATTGAAAAGTATTTTTCGCGCACTAAAGCGCGACTAGCGTCTATTGAGTTGCTACCTGCTAATGCACATATAACAAACATCAGTATGATCGGAGATGCACCACTAGTCTATGACATGTATAAACAGCTTAACATGCACGAAGGACTGATAGCGTACTCTGGGCCAGCTATCGAAGGAGATGAGTACCGTTGGATGGATGTACACCACAATCTTGCGAATAAAGGTAGTGCGGTAGAGCTTTTGCGCCAACAGTTGAATGCAAGCAACGTTATTGTGTTTGGCGACAGTGATAATGATTTAAGTATGTTTAAGCTAGCAGACGAGGCTTATGCACCTTCTAACGCTAAACCTTATATCAAAGACGCCGCCACTTCCGTCATTGGGCATCACGATGAAGATGGAATCGCCCGCTTTCTACGAGAGCGATTCTCACTTTAGAAGATGCTGATTAAAAAGCATCGTGAAAATGGTAGCCTTCAAACTATATGAATTAGGCTAGTTAATTAAGGCTACCACTCTATAGGCTCTCTATCTTTTAAGAATTGGCCATGGGGGCCGCCCTCTTCCATGGTTGCTAACCAAATAGCCGTATCTGCTCCCTCCTCGGGCGTTTTGGGCGCATCACTCCCCCCCATTCTGGTATGCACCCAACCTGGGGTCATGCTATTAACGGTTACATCAAGAGACTTACCGTCAGCAGCTTCATCAACTACCGCTGCCATCTTAACCGTAAGCGCATTAATAGCAGCCTTTGTTATCGCATAGCACATTGGCCCTTTCAGTCCCTCGGCGAAGCTACCGTAACTAGAGCTTACATTGATAATACGTCCAAAACCTCGCTCAATCATTTGCGGTAACGTTTGCTGGATAAGTGTAAGCGGGGCGTTCACATTAATTTGCATCGATTTAGCCAACGTCTCAGAATTTACATCTTTCCATGGCGTATCGTCTAAGATACCTGCATTGTTTATGAGGATATCAACAGGGCCATACACGGCCTCAGCTCGAACAAACGCATCGACGATGGCTGTTTCGTTATCAAGAGGCATCTCAATAATATGCAAATCCCCTCCCACAATATCTTTCTTGGCTTCAAGGCCGGCCTCTTCGTCTCGACACCCCATTAGCACTTTATAGCCTTCAGACAGCATTCCTTTTACTATTTCTAGACCTATACCTCTGTTTCCACCTGTAACTAATACGTTTTTTGTCATTGCCAATACACTCCTTGCATTTACGCTTGGGCTTGTTTTGCCTCAAAACGATTGGATAAATAAAAACACAGCGGGAAGATTACACTCCACACTAGAGCGATAAAAATATAAGAAAGCACAACGCTTGCGCCCAATTCAACCGCGCCGAATTTGGCGCCGGCGATATAACTGAGCGGCGCGAAGATAGCTCCAGCAACCGCCGCAACGGCCATTCGACCATTAAAGGCGGTTAAACTGTGATAGACCGTACCTGCAAAGGCTGCCCATAGAAGACTTAGCCAAATTGGAATTGGCCAGAAGCTGACCAGCGTTTCAGTCTCGTTAAAAATAAAGAGCCCGCTTAGGGTTAAAAGTGCATCAACCACCGTGCCCAGTAAAAATACCGTGCCCATTAGCTTTATATCTGCCACTCGCTTGGGCGAAATGGCTATCCATAGAAGGATTAACCCTAACACTGGAATTACTGCTTTATTCTGGAACAAGATGACCAGCCACCAAATTCCTTGGAACCATACAAAGTTCGCAACCTTTAGTACTGCACTATTCTTCATTTGAAACGCTCATATTTTCAATACCAAAACATACGTTTACCGGTACGTGATAGTTCAACCCTATTGCGACAAAAGTAAACGAAAACGCTCCAGTGTAAGTATAGATGCATAGACTGTTTGCTCTTTCCAATTACAAAGGATGTGTTAATCGTGAAAATGGTGAAGTATTACGTACTTGGTGCATTAGTGGCGTTAGCACTAACGCTGACCGTGCCAGTGATATTATTAAAAGTGTTATTTGGTTGGATTGCATTTTCCCTTATTGCCGTAAGCAGCGCCTATTTGCTCAACTATCCAAGCCTGTTTCGCAAACGTGAGGATGGCTCAATACCATTCTACATACGCTGGATTTTTGTACCTTTTTTACTGGGCTCTTGGCTTTACAATGAATACGCACGCAGAACGGATAAAGTCCCTCCCCTACAAAAAATCGAGCCGCACTTATTCCTTGCGTGCCGCATGTCGGGAAAACACGTTAGCCTTTTAAACGAAAACAACATTGACGCCATTCTTGACGTAACCGCTGAATTTGACGGACTGGATTGGACGGCATATCAAGAAGATTACCGCTATTTAAACGTACCGGTACTCGACCATACCAGCCCCACTCCTGAACAACTTGTTTTAGCAATAAATTGGTTGAATCAGCAAATTTCTGAAAAGAAAAATGTTGTTGTGCATTGTGCGCTTGGACGAGGTCGCTCTGTTCTGGTAGTTGCAGCCTATTTACTGGCCAAAAACCCTACGTTGAGTGTAGATGATGCATTACGTGAAATTAACCAGATACGCCAAACAGCAAGGCTCAACAAACGTCAATTAGCATCGCTGCAGCAGATTAGAGATGGTGGCCTACTTTCACTACAAAAGAATCTAACCCTTATCGTTAATCCAGTTGCTGGGGGCGGTAAATGGGAGCAATACCGAGATGACGTTCTTTCTCGATTAAATGAAAAATTCAAAGTGACCGTGAAAGAAACCACACCTGAAGTAGATGGTAAGGCACTAGCAGAAAAAGCAAAACAAGACGGCGCCCACATTATTGTCGCATGCGGAGGCGATGGAACGTTAACTGAAGTCGCTTCGGCTTTGGTCAACACCGACGTTACCATGGGGATTATCCCCTTTGGTACAGCAAACGCACTAAGCCAAGTGTTGCATGGCTACATTAGTAAAGTTATGCCTATTAGTACAGCATGCGACCTCATTATAGAGGGCAACACATTAGCCATAGATACCGCAACCTGTAACGACCACGTTATGCTTTTGGTGGCAGCAGTTGGCTTCGAGGAAAAAATGATTTCGGCCGCTGATCGCGAAGAAAAGAATGTAGGCGGCCAGTTTGCCTACCTAAAAGGGCTATGGAACGCGATTTCAAATAACGAAAACATGACGTTTAAAGTAGCAAAAGACAACCAGCCAGCTGAAACCTTAGAAACGCCGAGCTTTGTTATTGCAAACGCAGCCCCAATGACCACAGCACTTGCTCAGGGCGCAGAGCCGCCCGACATCACCGATGGAAAGCTTGATTTGACCTGGCTATTACCTCAGCCCAGCTCTGATAAACAATTCGCATCGTTAGCAGAGCTAGTGCTAAGTCCAGCTGAAGCAAAAAAGCAATCTGAATCAATACGGCACGAACGCGCATCAAGCATAACGTTAACATTTGATAAGCCCACGGCGTATGCTGTCGACGGCGAGATCTACGAAGGCGAAAAGCTTGAGATAAAAACATGCCCTCGAAGCCTTAACGTTCTCACCAATTTTGAAGAAAAGGATTAAGCAGTACATGACTCAGAAAAGTAACTTTGAAGAAATCTATACCTTTCTTAATGAGAAGTTTGCTAACGAAACGGAATATCTACAAGCGGTACACGAAGTATTAGAAGATATTGTTCCTATTCACAATGCAAACAAAGACTACAAAGCGTTCGATATTATAAGACGCATTTGCATGCCTGAACGCATTATTTATTTTACCGTGTCGTGGATGAACAGTGATGGCAATATTGAAGTCAATCAAGGTTGGCGTGTACAGCACAATTCAGCCATGGGTCCTTACAAAGGTGGCTTGCGCTTTCATCCTACCGTCAACTTATCGGTGCTTAAGTTTCTTGCTTTCGAACAGTGTTTCAAAAATGCCCTGACCGGCTTACCCATGGGTGGAGGTAAAGGCGGGTCAGACTTTAACCCCAAAGGGCGTACTGATCGCGACATTATGTTGTTTTGCCAAGCCTTCATGCGTGAATTACAGCGACATATTGGCGCGAACACCGATGTACCTGCAGGTGACATAAACGTCGGCGCGAGAGAAATAGGGTACCTTTATGGCGAATATCGCAGGCTAAACAATAAGTTCGAAGGCGTATTAACTGGTAAAGGCTTAGAATTTGGTGGTAGCTATGTACGTACTGAAGCTACAGGCTTTGGCTTAATTTACTTTTTAGAAGCGGTATGTCGACATCAAGGTACTCCAATTGAAGGCAAAACCATTGCAGTGTCTGGAGCCGGAAACGTAGCGTTGCATGCTGCACTTAAAGCGGTAGAGAAAGGCGGAAAAGTTATTTCGCTGTCTAATAGCCGAGGGCTTTTACATAATGAGAATGGGTTAACTGATACCGCGTTTAAATGGGCAATCGACAACCATGCAAACCGCAACAATATCCTTGCTGACATGGCAGATGAAAACATGGGCAAGTGGATAGCTGATAAAAAGCCTTGGCATTTAAAATGCGACATAGCACTGCCTTGCGCTACGCAAAACGAACTACTTGAAGAAGATGCAAAATCACTGCTAGATAACGGCTGCCAAATGGTACTAGAAGGTGCGAATATGCCGTGCACAAATGAAGCGCAGGCTTTGTTTTTAGACGCCCAAATTGCATACGTACCAGGCAAAGCATCAAACGCTGGCGGCGTTGCGCTATCGGGCTTAGAAATGAGCCAGAACGCCATGTTCAATCAACGTAACGCAAGCGCACTCGATGAACAGCTCTATTCAATTATGGAAAGCATTCATCAGCGCTGTGTTGATGAGGGTAAATCTGAAGGCGATGCTGGAAGCAGCTACGTTGATTATATGAAAGGCGCCAATGTAGCAGCATTTCGTAGACTCGCTGACGCCATGGTCGCACAAGGCGTGTAGCGCATATCCCATCTCCCTCTTTCGGTAAATTCACGGACTTACTGCCGTGAATTTATCGGAAACTGACTTGTAAAATTTGCGTTGTCCCCTTTCCCAATTCAATGACTCTGTGTCACTTCATTTGAAATTTCTTATAAAAATCAGCGCGTAACAGATATTCCATTCATGGAATAAAAATAGCATTACCACAGGTGTGATTCATTTTTTAGGTATTTATAAGGAACTACCCATGAAAATTTTTGAAGCTTTGCGTCAAGACCATGAAAAGCAACGTTTACTGCTTAAAATACTAGCTGAAACAAGCGGAAACACTGCTGCGCGCCGTGAATATTTTCAAGAGCTTAAGACACAGCTTGAAAGTCATGCCATCGCTGAAGAACGCCATTTCTATTCTCATCTTCTGGAGAAAGATGCCACTGTAGATTTAACACGTCACGGCATTGCAGAGCATCACGAAATTGATGAGCTACTCGCAAAGCTCGATGATACGGATATGAGTTCACCAGCTTGGTTGCGTCATTTGAAAACACTTCAGGAAAAGGTGGAACATCACCTTGCCGACGAAGAACAGGAATTCTTCCAAGTTGCAGGCAATGTACTTAATGACCGCCAAAAAACAAAACTTGCAGATGAATATCAAAAAGAGATGAAGCAAGAGTTAGACGACGAAAAGCTCACCGCCTAACATGGGATATGTCACGTTGCCGAAATCGTCCTATTCGACAAACAGTCATCACGTAAAAAGCCAGCTATTAAAGCTGGCTTTTGTTTATTTCATATTTGGTTGCTGTACTCGCGACGACTATGCAATTTATTGCATAGCCGCCAATACAGCGTTTTTCACCACCTACTTTTTAGCGATGATGTAAACAGCGTGAATAACACCTGGGAAATAGCCAAGAATAGTTAAAAGGATATTAATCCAAAAGTGAGCACCGATACCCACTTGTAAAAATACGCCCAGCGGTGGAAGTAAAATCGATAAAAGTATACGAATGATGTCCATAATAAATTCCTTGTTTTTGAAGTAATTTCACAACTCAGTGGGCAAAATACTCACACTTTGGCGAAGAAATCAGGCCCGCAGAGCGTTTTACACGCTTCATTATTTGTTTTGCATTTACGATGCCATGTCGCCAAATACTGCGGCAAAGGCATGGTGATTACTGTAAAACAATAAATTTAATTTGAAAAAATAGCTATTCACCGAAAGGCGTATTTTGAAGCCAGTCTTCAAGGTCTGAACGGCTAAGTGGGCGACTAATGTAATAACCTTGAACGATATCACAGCCCCAGTCCTTTAAGATTTCAAGCGACGCTACGTCTTCAACACCTTCAGCCACAACCTTTAAATTAAACACATTCGCCAAACTCAGCACGGTATGAACAATTTGCTGGTCGTTTTCATCACTCGCGAGCGACAGAATAAAACTCTTATCAATTTTAATCGTTTTTACGGGCAAGTTCTTTAAATAGGCTAACGACGAATAGCCTGTACCAAAGTCGTCGATGGCGAAATGAAAGCCCCGCGCCGTTAGTTCATTAAGGTTCTCTATAGCAAGCGAGGCGTCAGCAACTAAATCGCTTTCTGTTATTTCAAGTTCCAGAGCTTCAGGTGACAGACCTTCCTGAGTTAAAAGCGACACCAGCTTCCCTAGAAGTACCTTATTTTGAATATCCTGAGTAGATAAGTTCATCGCAACGGTGAACCCATACCCCATGCCTCTAAAATAAGCTAAGTCTGAAATGGTTTGCTTCATTACCCAAGTTGTAACTTGCTCAATTAACCCTGCTTGCTCAGCGATGGTAATAAACTCATCAGGTGGAACGAAGCCCAGAACACTATTATTCCAGCGAATAAGCGCTTCCATGCTGCATACTTTCATTGTCTGCAGATCTATTTTTGGCTGGTAAACCATGGACAGTTCGTTTTGCTGGCTAGCCAGTGCACGTTTTAGTTCAGTGGTAATTGATAGTCTGCGATTGTATTTATCTTCTAGTTCTGTCCTATAGCGAACGCACCAGCTGTCGCTATGTATCGCTTCATCAGTAACAATATTCATTTTTCTGAATAATTCTTCTGATGTTGTTGCATCTTGCGGGCACTGGATAACCGCCATGGCGACTTTTACTGGAATTGCAATCAGGTTACTTTCCACTGGTTGCTCCAATATGTGCTTGAGCGTTTCGAGCTGGTCATCATTAAGTGAATCTTGCGTAATATATAAAATCTCACCGCCAGCTAATCTTGCGGATGTACCAGGCCAACGCTGAAGCCTCTCGGCCAATGCTTTCAGTGTATTATCGCCGTTAGAGTAACCGTAGAGGTCGTTAATGGTTCGAAATCCGATTACGGTAATGGCAACAACCTGTAACTCTCTTTCTTCTTGCAGTTGTGACTCGAAGAAGCCTTCAACATAGTTCCGATTGAAAAGCCCGGTAAGCACGTCGTGTTCTGCTTGATAACGAATATGATTTTCACGGCTTTTAATACTTGCTTGCATGCTGTCGACTGCGTTGGCAAGTTCGGTAATCTCTTTGAGGTTCGACGGTGCGTCAAGGGTTGCGCCATAGCTTCCTGACGCGACCTTATTCACTGCTTTTACCAAGGTAGACACTGGTCGACTCACGTTCCTGGCAAGCAGCAGAGAAAGACCCAGAGCAATGAATATTGCGACTAAGCAAAATGCCAGAATCGTCAATTGAATACGTGTGAAAGCACTAAATGAAGACGTTGTATCTACAGCTAGAGTTATCTTAACCGGCAAATTGCCATCAGAGGCGATATTCACCTCACGGGCAAAGTAAGTAAGCTCGTCTTTAAACGTTACATCTATCCACGAGGGGTCGTGTTCTGACGCGAGGATCCGTTGCGCATCATTTTCTTTTAAGGTAGTCGTAAGAACGTCATTGGTATCAGTTCTTGAGATAATAATTTCAGCGTCTACGAGCGCTTTTAGCTCTTCTAATAATCTGCTATCAAACTCAACGCCTATTAGCATGTAATATCTAAGCGTAGGTATTTCTACGCGAATTAGATTTAACTGTACTAATTTGTTATCTACTACGAAGAAACCGCTGTCTTTCCCTTTAGCAACCAATGCAAGGCTACTTTCCACATTTTGACCGACTTCAAATAGGTCTGTACGCGTTACAACTACTTGATGGTCTAGACTTACCAGAGCGATGATATCGGTGTTTAGTCTCTGCGCGTAACTGGTAAACGCCGCTTCAATAGAGGGTATATTCTCTGTGCCTACCGCACGCCTGAAATCAAATGAGCGAGACAGTACTTTTGAAACGTTGCGTATGACAGCTTGACGATCCGCAACCACTTTATCGAATACTTTCTCTGCTAAAACAATATTGTGGTCAATGTTTTGAACAACGAGAGTATTGGCTGAGCGCCACACTGCTCCAATTATCAGAAGTGATGCTATCACAATCCCTATGAATAGGGTTTGGAACAAACTCTGACTAAGTGTTTTTTGCACTATAGTGCCTCGTAAAAATTGTTTTGTTTATGTCGCAGACAGTGTGACTAAGTATTGAAAAGCATAGCCGAATAATAAAAATAGGAACAGACATAACATCCTGTAAATTTTAGATTTTAACGCTTTGTTACAATTAACAAGGCCAATTAAAAGTGAGCGTACAGGGTCACCTTAACAAGAATTACACAGTGTAAAAACAGAAAAGGCCAGCATTGCGCTGGCCTTTACATTTATTTGGTGCGGAAAGCGGGACTTGAACCCGCACGAGCTATGCTCACCACCCCCTCAAGATGGCGTGTCTACCAATTCCACCACTTCCGCGAAAACTTTTTAGTTTGAACCTTCAGCGTCGTCAGACTTTGGTACGTCTGTTACATCGCTTTCAACAACAGGAACGTCACTTTGAGCTGCATCTTCAATAACTGGTACGTCTTGATCAGCTGGTAGCTCTACTGGCTCTTCTACTGCCGCTGGAACTTCTAGGTTGTTCCACTCATCTTCTGCGCTTTCACGGTTTGCAGTCATTGCACCCAAAGAAAGGCTAATTAAGAAGAACAAGCCTGCTAATATAGCGGTCGTACGAGTCATGAAGTTACCTGAACCTGATGAACCGAAAACAGTGTTTGAACCGCCTGAGCCAAATGAAGCGCCCATATCTGCACCTTTACCTTGTTGGATCAATACAAATCCAATAAGTAATAGCGCTACAATTAGGTATGCTACTAATAGCACTTCGTAAATCATAAATACCTCGTCAGTTTGCCGCTTGGCAAATTGAAATAAAATCTTCAGCTTTTAAACTGGCTCCGCCAATTAGACCGCCATCTACATCTTTCTGTGCAAATAGGGTTTCAGCATTATCTGGCTTAACACTACCACCGTACAAAATACGAAGGCCTTGAGCCAATTGTGCATCTACTTTATTAAAGTAGCCGCGAATAAATTCGTGTACTTCTTGTGCTTGCTCAGGGCTGGCTGTTTTACCAGTACCAATTGCCCAAATCGGCTCGTATGCAATAACAGTTTTGCTGAGTTCGTCTATCGACATGGCGCTAACTAGTGCATCTAGTTGCTCGCCAACAAACGATTCAACATCACCTGCTTCTCTCACTTCAAGTGGCTCACCTACACAAATGATGGGTACGACACCTGAAGAAACACATTGCTTTGCCTTTAATGCAACAAGTTCGCTTGACTCGCCTTGGTCTTCTCGTCTTTCTGAATGCCCAACAATTGCGTAACCGCAACCTGCTTCTTTAAGCATTTCAACTGACAACTCACCAGTGTGAGCGCCGTTATTAAGATGACTTACGTTTTGAGCACCAATGGCAAACGAATGGGTTTCAAATGCGTGTAAAAGAAGTGAAGGAGCGCAAATAACGATTTCCGAATCAGCTTTTACATTCGCCAGTTTTTGATTAAATTCAGCAACTAATGCCAAATTTCCGTTCATTTTCCAGTTGCCAGCCACGAATGGCTTTCTAAGATTTTTACTCACAACGCAGACCTTAGCCCTGTCTTCAAAGCGGGCGTGATATTAACTATTTAATTGAGAAGATACAAGCACAAAAAGCAAAATTTCCTGCTACGCCAACTAATTGGCGAGATTACGAACAGTTTCAGCAATATGTTCTGCCCATTTGTGAGATTGGCTTTCGTCATTCGACTCAACCATCACACGAATTAACGGCTCAGTACCACTTTTACGTAGAAGTACCCTGCCCGTTTTACCTAACGCAGACTCAGCCTCTTTCTTAGCATTTTGTACATTGCTGTGTGCTAAATAATCCACTTCTTGGTTAGCGTACCTCACGTTAACTAGCGTTTGCGGGTACATTTCAAACCCACTTGCTAAGTCGTGTAAGTCCATGTGCGAACGAAGCATTGCGGCAAGCACTTGAAGCCCAGCTACAATACCGTCACCCGTAGAGCTCATATTAAGATTGAGAACATGACCAGAGTTTTCACCGCCAATAGACCAGCCTTTTTGCTGTAGCAGCTCCATCACATAACGGTCGCCAACATTACTTCTTGCGAAAGGAACACCAAGCTTTGACAACGCATTTTCAAGGCCTAAATTACTCATCAACGTGCCAACTACACCACCCTGCATTTTGCCGTTCTTAAGCGCGTCGCGGGCAATGATGTAAACAATCTGGTCACCATCTAACACGTTACCTAAATGGTCTACCATCATAATGCGATCGCCATCGCCGTCTAGGGCAAAGCCAAGATCAGCGCCGGTCTCCTTAACCTTTTCAACAATCGCATCCATTGAGGTTGCGCCCACTCCGTCGTTAATGTTTAAACCGTTCGGCGCTGTACCAAGTTCGATAACCGTAGCACCTAACTCTCTCAATACATTGGGGGCAATGTGATACGTTGCGCCATGTGCGCAGTCCACAACAATTTTAAGATCTGTCAGCGATAATTCTGAAGGGAATGTCCCCTTACAAAACTCAATATAACGACCCGCAGCGTCGTTTATACGCGTGGCCTTACCCAGCTTATCAGATGCCACACATGTCATTGGACGCTCAAGCATATCTTCAATCGCTAATTCGATATCATCATCAAGCTTAAAGCCTTGCGCTGAGAAAAATTTAATGCCGTTGTCATAAAACGGATTATGTGACGCACTAATCACTATCCCTGCTTCTGAGCGAAATGTTTTGGTGAGATAAGCAATGGCTGGCGTTGGCATGGGGCCTAGCAAGCCGATATTGATACCAGCAGCCGATAAACCAGCCTCTAAAGACGACTCTAGCATGTAGCCAGAAATACGCGTGTCTTTACCAATAAGTACTTTGTTCGTCCCTCGTCCGGCAAGGACCTTACCTGCTGCCCACCCGAGTTTTGTAACAAACTCTGGGTTGATATTGCTCTCGCCTAC
>Ga0208815_1000183_pt1 | contig 20226 bp, 32 predicted proteins | sample Virmet3438_5245_FD_185733 | JGI IMG/M metagenome (GOLD analysis project Ga0208815, IMG submission 185733) | Marine viral communities from the Southern Atlantic ocean transect to study dissolved organic matter and carbon cycling - metaG... | ecosystem: Environmental > Aquatic > Marine > Oceanic ... | reverse complement strand
ATTTCCGCAAACGTGATAAGGCAAGCCATCAGGATTGAAGCGAATACCGGGCTGCCAACGTTCATTTTCACTATTTAGCTTGTTACAGATAACGGCCCAAGCAGCGTAATCAAAACGCCCCTTTTTTTCTGTTTCGCCTTTTTTTAGTTCACCGCCAAGATAAGGAACAGTCATTCAGGACACCTGATATTGGTACATGCTTGCTGAATACCTTTACGCCAACCTTGAAAGGCTTCTTTTTGATCAGGGGTTAATTCATCCCACTTGATCTGATTAACAAGAAGATTAAAACTTTCTTCTGTCTGTTCTAGTAGTTGAGCGCCAGATTCAAAAACTGTCAATGCTTGCTCGTATAGAACGTTCGCTTTTGTATCCAAGGTTGAAGTCGAAGAATTGAACTAATAATATGGTTGCGTAGCCATGGAGTCAACCCTACTCAAAAATGTTTTATATTCGGTCAATACGGTGTGATATTAGTTACATACATATTACTTAAGCGTATTATTTAGCGCTTACAGCCATGCGATTTAATTCCTTTAGTTTGGGATTTATTTTTATATCTTCCATCGTGATCAATCCATCATAAGCAGGACAGGAACGATACTTATTTAAAAATTCTCTTGCTTGTTTTGCGTTAAATGTTTCAGCACCTAAGAAAATATCTTGCACAACTTCTAAATCACTTTTGCTAACACCCTTTGCTGCTTTTTGTTCCTTAAATAATATCCAAGCATCTTTAGGTGAAATCATCTGATCACGGTAATAGTCCTTGAATTGTTTTTCTAATTGTTTTGCATATTGCTTGACGACTTCTTCTGTTAATTCTTTTGGCGCCCCATATAATTCGTTGATTGGCTCGGCTCCGATGAACTGAGCAAAGAAACAAACAGCATCAGCAATATTACCTTCTGAATCTAAATAAGGTTCTGCTTCTTTTAATCTATCTCGATCACTTTTTGAGAAGTTTTCTTGCGTTGGTGGTAACTTTTTATCTGCAATAGATTGATTAAAAACACCGAGAGAAACATAGAAGGCTGCTTTAGGATCTAGTACACCGTTTTCAAAGTGTGCAATCTGTGAATTATGTAAGGGTATCTTTTTTGCTTGGCTGAAATTATGAATAACTTGCTGCGATAAACCGTTTCTTTCCCTCCACCTCCTGAAGCCTTTGCCAATAGTCTCCCTTGATTCTGCTAACTCTACGTTTGAATCCGGCTTTCTGATCGGCATTAGCAGGCGTGGGGTGCTTGTTACGCCTGAACCATAACGCAGGGTTTACCCTAACGCACGTATGATTAATAATTCTGTAGCCTAGCGTACCTACTAATAAGCAAAACTTAGTCAGAACCTAGCATAATATAGTTATTCTAGTCTTGACAACTACACCTGTTAATACGCCTTCTAAGTCTTTCATTATCAAGCAATGCTTCTGCTGCTAAATCAAAAGGATCATTGCAGGAACGGACATCTTGCTTTAATTGCTGAAGTCTTTTTTCGGCCTCTGTGGAACGGGTCATAGAACCTCGCTGCTTTGGGTCGAACCAATATTAACAAATATCAAGATTTCAACAAATGTTGCTATTGAAGCGTATTGACACTAGATGCAGATTGTGGCAACTTTCACTACGTACACGTATCACCATGTATAGCGTATGGACACAGTATCAATCCGAATTGACGATGAGGTGTATAAGCGTGCTTTGAAGAAAAAGCGCAAATACGTAAGTGTGACAACGCATCTAAGCCTGTTAATCGAAGAAGCACTTGACATGCTTGACACAATGAAGAGGCCCCCCGGCCGATATTCATATTCTTCTAATTCAAGTTCTTTTGAAGAGTTAGAAAAAGAGAGTATGAGAGAAAAAGGAAGAGAAACTTTTCTTACGCCTATTTCTGAAAACTTTGTTTGCCATGACGAAAAAGAACATCAAGCATTTTTAAAAGAACAAAAAAAAGTAACTCAAAAATTACCTGCCGCGTTCCTTCAGTTCTGGGAGACTTACCAGACGGCACCGCGTAAAGCCAACCAATCTCGAAAGAAAGCTTTTGAAGCATGGCAACAAGCTCTAAAGGTTGAAAAATCTGATCGCCTCATAGAAGCCGCTAAAAGGGCTGTATTAGACCAAACCAATAAGATGCAGCATGAAGAATGGTTCGAGCCTCTTCCTGACTGTTACAGATGGCTTAGAGATGAAAAATTTGTTGTATTGCTTGAATCCCATATCCCTGCGAAGGCGAAGCAAATAATTCCGGGGGTAACTGTCCTATGAATTATTCAAAGCTTTATAACCCTGACTTGGAGTATTACCCCGCTTACGTTTGGCCCATGGTTCCAAAAGCTTATAAACCCGGTCAACAAACCACATATCAATTAACCAAAGATCCTGACCCAAAGAACGCTGAATTGCAGGGTTATGTAATGGCTGGCCCTTGTCAAGTTGGGATGTATGACGAGGAAGGTTTTTATTGCACCTACCAACCACCTGTAGAAGGAATTAGACCCGGAAAATATATTCGCGTTTTATACGGGGAACAAATTAACGAGGCAAAAAGTAATTACGAACGAGATAAAACCTATGCCAAATACGGCACAACATTTGAGGCGGTTATATGACAACAAAAGATACAGGATTGTTTAGAGTTGGTACCCCAGAAAAAGCAAGAAAAATATTATCGAAATTAGTTAAAGATGGAAAAATTAAGATTGAAGATTTAGATCAAGAATCACCCGGCGCCGCATATACAAGAGAAATAGCAGCGAAATATTACCCAGAAATAAAACTAAAACCACATCGCAATTTATTACGTGACATTAAACCAACTGAGTCGGTCGAAATTATTAACAAACGAGACTTTGACCCCGGACCCGTTTCTGACGTTAGTGGAACCACATCACAAATATTGGGACAAGAAAAGGAACCGATTTATTCCACGGTCGGTGTCATCGATAGTGACGGGGGAATCGACGAGCCTTTACCGTTCTAATGCAATGATTCGCGGGACTGCGATTCACGAACATCTTGAGAATTGGTGGAACACTGGAGTTTTACCGAATGCCGGAGAATATCAACCTTGGATTGATTCCTTTGTTAATTATCCAAACCTTGAAAAGTGGAGAGCGTTAGCCGTTGAACTTGCTTTAGCTGATCGAAAACACGATATAGCTGGAACCCTTGATTTAATTGTCAAACATGTCACGTCTGGTCGCATTGCCTTATGTGATTACAAGACCAAAGACAAGGAATTTAAAAAAGGAAATCATAGAAAACAAATGGGCGGTTATTTATCGCTCTTACAAGAAAATTTCCCTGGCTTTCATGTTGATACAGTTCGGATCTTTTGGATTAGTCCAGATGAAACAACAACAAGTGAATATGACCCATTGGACTGTTTAGAGCAATACACCAAAGCCCGTAATCATTACTTCTCCAAACAACTACCTTTTTAAATGACTTTTTTTAACACCATCGAAGAAACAGGGCAAAACCTTGTTCAATCCACCAAGAGAGCAAAGAATCAACAGGATATTATTTATAGCTATTTCGTTCAAACAAAACGGCCTTTAAGTCCATCAATGGTATTGAATGAATTGAATCTAAATTGTCCAATCACAAGTATTAGACGGGCAATAACTAATCTGACGAACGCGGGAAAAATTATCAAGACCGATCAATATGTAAAAGGGAATTATGGAAAACATGAACACCTTGAACTGGCAACAGAACCAATCGAAAAACAACAGTGTTTATTTAATGCTGCTTAATACCCATACGTAGGATTGACAGACCTTAGAGTTTACCCCACCATGAAATCAACAACGAACAAAACGGAAAAATGCAAGAACTCAAAAAAACGGCCTTCTTCGCTGTTATTGGTTCCTTTGTGTTTACTCTTGCCAATCTGGCTATTAGTCACAATGCCTTATTACATGAGTCGCAATATTTACTCACGGTTAAAGGCGATATTCATACGCAGCGAGAGTACATTGATTACAAGTCAGGTTATTGATCCAATGGATGAAGAGATTAGTGATTTTGAAACGAAAGCTTGGTTACATCTTTTTGATGATGACGTTGTTTTAGAAGCCGCAAGAGATCACTTAGAGCGCACTTACTACAAAACCCTAAATCCTGAATATGATGACCCACTCATTTAAAGAATTTCTAAACCCACCTAAAAAGATTGTTGCTGAATTAAAAAAGATCAAAGAGCAACAGACGTATTTATTAGCCGTTGAAAATCAATTAAAGCTTGAGTTAGAAACCCATTTTGAACAGCAAAATATTGAAGATAAATTTATTAGTCAAGGAATGGTTGTTAGTAGAGCAAAGAAGCAAGGCAAATGGGTTTATTCAGAATTTACAGAACAATACGCAGCGAAATTAAATAAAGATCTTGAGGCAAGAATGGCGAATGAACGAGAAGAAGGAACCGCAACACAAAAGCCACCTACTCATTACTGGACAGTCAGGAAGGTGAAAAAATGACAAATAAAGAGAAGATTGATGCAGCGTTTAAAAGGATTCAGGAGTTATTGATTCTTATTGAACATTGGAGAAAAGACGATGAATGATTACGACATGGAAGCACTCTATGAACGTCTTTCTAGGCAGCGTTTAGATGATGTTGCAAAACATGATGATCCAATAGATCGATTACATTTATTGATTATTTGCTTGGCTGAACGAAATCAAATTTTAGCGATGAGAATTATCCGATTAGAAAAACGAGTCGAGTTGTTAGAACGATTGCTAGACAAACAATGAACCCACAAAAAAATAAAGGTGATAAGGCAGAACGCGAAGTTGCGGCGTTGTTGAGTGAATTAACAGGTAAAACTGTTAGACGAAAACTAGGAGCTGGTAGAACTAACGCATCTGGAGGAGATACAGGAGATATAGAAGGCTTACCAAATTGGGCCATTCAGGTTTGCGACTGGAAAGATAAATCAGCGGCTTGTTTACAGAAACCAGTAGAGGCAGAAGACCAAAAGGAAAATTTAGGTGTTGATCATGCTGCAACTTTTGTTCGTTTTAGGGGTGGCAGGTATCGGGTAGTGCTAACGCCTGAGCAATTCGCAAGAATATTGTTTCAAATTGCTAAGGAAGCGTAGTGCGGGGTAAACCCTAACGTTATAATTGATATGTCAGCAACCAAGCCGCCTTTTAGGCGAGCGAAGCTGAACGGCGGGGGGCCGAGCATCCCTATTCCATCTACCCGGATGGTCTTACCGGGAGGTTCTATTCCTCCGAGCCTGGGCGGCTCCGGTCAATTCCCGAAGAGGGGACACCGTTAGGAAGCACCGCTGTTACCGCGGTAAACCCGGAGTAGTTCTCCGGTTGTTGGCAAATCGCCCTATCTACTGAGGGCGGCGGGGTCACTCCCCACAAACGCCGGAGAGATTCGGTTTTTCACTACAAGAGTTTCAAAATGATTTCTCAAACAATCAACTCAAAGTCCAAGCTTGCCGATTACAAAAACTATCACAAGCAATCCAAGACTTACATTCAAGAGTTGGAATCAAAGCTAGAAAATAAGGCTTTGACTATTGAAGATTACAAAAGAGATTTAGGACGCCGCCTAGCTACTCACGATAAGGAATTTGCACTAGCTCTTAGAGATGCTGCACTTCTTCTAACCTCTGCCAAAAAGCAAGTAGTAGAACTATTCCCAATCAACTAACCACCCCGCCCCCTTTTTAGGGGGTTTTTTATTCTTCGCTTTTATATCAATGGAATTAAACGACCAAGACAAGACAGACATTAAAAACGCTTTAGATCTTCTGATTGGTTGCGTATCTGATGAATACAAAAAGGAAATTCTTGATGTATATAAAACAAATAGCCCCGAAAGGCGAAGGGTTCAAGCCTTATATAGAAAGTTATAACCAACGCCGGGGAGCCTGACGTTCTATGGCTGTTACACCGTTAAAGATGACAGTCTGAGAGTTATAACCAAGACAGGGCGGTTTCATAGTTTGTAGTGAGCTATGAGTTAGCCGATCCATCCCCCGGCTCGAATTGACAAAAAAAAAGACCCCTCGCGATGAGGGGCCAGTGGATCACTTGAGTCTCTTGATCTTGTCGTCAACGGCTCTTGACTCCTTGAGGATTTGATCAAGCTCTCGTAGCCTGCGAGCGTCAGACATTGCTAGCTGCCTGAGATTCTCGCGTAATGCGTCAGCAAGTACGCCCATGATTAAACTCCTATGTAGTGAATGACATCGCTGCCATGCGCGTATATATACATCAATACGTCTTAATAGCAATTTAGTTTGTTTGTACTGCTATAAGCAGTTTTTTAGTGTTTGCAAGGCTTTTGATCTTGTAGGCAATTTCTAAAGTGAATACCTAAACAAATATCTGGCACAATCGCCGCACAAGGGGGGCAAGGCTTTTAAATCTTTTTACTACGTTTTCAGCTCTAAAAGTATCGAGCGGAACAATTCAATACGTTTGAACTATCGCTGTAATTAATTGCAAGACAAGGGATTACAAGAAAGAAAACATTTGTACTTGTGGATAAGTAGGTGACTACTCGGCGTGTAACCAATTACAACTAAATAAAAAATACCCCTAACGCCTCTAAACGCTAAGGGCTGAACAATCCGGTTCCCACGCCGTTTAATAAGTAGCCTGCATTGTGAAACTACAAATACAGTTTAAAGACTAAAAAGACTTAGACAATATAGAAAAACAAAAAAAAATGACCTGGTGAACAAAGCCAGGTCGGGTGACAGGGATTAATTACAAAATACAGTTAGTATTCTTAATATGCAAGCGTATTGATTAACTCGATGGGTTTATTTTCTGCTGTAGGTAGCTTATTTTCTTATCAAGAACCCGCCCCGCTGAGTAAGGAAAAAACAAGACGTTTTGAATTAATGGGTAAAAGTAATAGAGAATTAAATATTATTTTGGATCAAAAGCCGCATTTACATTGCAAAAAAACGAAATTAGTTGATTTGATTATGGCGCGTGAGTTTGACCAATTGTAATTTTCTATGTTCTGCCAACCTGTCCTGTTGGCGCCTAAGTTCTAAGCAATGCTCACAGAAACAAGTATTCAAGATAACGGGTAATTCTTGTCGTTCCATTTCTTAAAGTTAGCCATTTGTCGAGCAAATTCTTTGTAATCGCTAATTTCCTTACCTAAACCCGTAAAGGTATTTTGATGTGGTCCCGGTTTATCTCGCTGATCTAATTCGTAAAGTTCGTTCATTGTTTGAACCCTAGCCGCGTTTTCTGCTACAGAGATTTCTTTCATTTTGGGTTGTCGTTGGTTTTTGGTTTCATTTTTTTGAGGGTGTCAAAGATCACGGCAATGACTCCATTCTGTCTTAGTTTTGACGCGCCTACAAGTTCAGAGGCAAGAGCTACAGCAGCCCAAAAGATAGGGCTAGCAAGAACTTCATTCATCTAGTGTTTTTCATAGGGCAACGTTCTTCTAGTCGTGCGGTGACTTGCTCCAAGCGATTTAAGCGCGTGAAGATCTCAACCTTTAGTTCCGAGTTTTTCTTGGCTTGCATTGCTAGGTAAACAAAAGCACCTGAAACAATGGCCGCGCCTATCTCGGTCAATTTACAAATAAAAGAACTAGTATCAGAATAGGACATATTTGCTACGTCGCCGTAATGGATGAACAAGAAGAAAAAGAAGGTTCTAGCCTGATTGGAAATTGTGTTTCACTTTTGGTTCTTTGTTGGTCTTTAGCCGTGATTTCTTGGAGCTATTTCGGTAATGGTATTAGGCAAATAGATACAACCTTCGCCGCCGGAATTTTGAGTACGGTTTTATCTTCTTATGGACTAACCGTTAAAAAACCAGGTGCTAATAGTAAAAACAACAACGGAAATAAAAATAGACAAGATCCTATAACTAGTAAAGATATTGACAACGTTACAGGCCGCTTAAAAAAATGAAAAACTCTCTTTTTTTCCTCGCTGCTTTCCTCGTAGCAACTCCGGCGCGGAGTGATATAACTCATACAATTCAATCGAGCGCCTCTATCACTGTTGCAGCTCCCGCTTCTACCGTAACCCGTCAAGGTAATTCGTATTCAATTAGTGGCTCAGGAGTTGATGTAGCCGTAGGTGACGACACGAACGAGCTAGGCGGTCTTGGGGCGGTCACTAATGGGGTTAATGCCTATTCAGCCGTTACAGCGTCACAAAGCACAGAAGGCCAAGATTTTAGTTTTCAAATGTCGCATACCGCAGGCGATACTACAGAAAACAGTATTACTGTTGGTGAGATACCAGCCTATTCCAACGTAACTTCTACTTCTGTCGGAAGTGCCGGAACAGGAACTATAGGAGTAGGTAGAGATGGAGCTTTGACCCTCAGTCCGGGCAACGCGACTGGTACAACTATTACTGGGCAGCATACAACTTCTTTATTTGTGGATTGATGAAACGCTTATGGTTTTTATTTTTCTTCTATGCAACGCCTAGTCTCGCTAATCCTATTGGTGGCTTCACTACTGGGACTATGTCGAGTACTACTGTTTCATCATCTTCTACTATTGAGACAATCGTTTCAAAAGACTATAATACGGGATTTTCTTACACCGTTTCAGGTTCAGGCATTACGCACGACGGCGGAAATATGTCGATGGATGCGGTGGAAATCTCAGGAACAACGGACGGGGTAAGTTATAAATGGACAGGACAAGATTTCACAACAAAACCAAACTGGGCACTAACAAACCCAACGTCAGGCGACGCTTTTCAATTTGTGGAAAGTTACAGCGCACCAGGGCTTTCCAACGTCACTTCTTTGACCCGCGAGCAAAATACGCAAACTACTACCACCTCAACGTCAATTTTTACAAAATAGCGGCATTAATATTTTTATTCCCTTCACAAGTATTAGCTAATGCAGTAAGTCAATCAAACAACGGGTCAGTCTCAAATATCGCAATTCAACAAACAACAGGCAACATGACGACGAATAGTTATGGGCCTCAACAGATTCAATGTCAAGGCGCAACGATGGCCTTACAACCTTATACGCAATTCGGGGTGAATTATATGAAACCTTTTAATCATTCCTATGAAACCCCGGTTTATGATCCAACCGATTTAGTTGGAGACTTTGACGACGAGGGGAACGAAATAGGCGATGGGGTTCCTGATAATCCAGGTGATATTTTATATATGCAAAGAAACTATTCAGGAACAAATAAAGATGCTTATTCTTTAAATAGTGGGATCACTTTAAGCTTTATTGTTCCACTTGATCGGCGCTTTCAAGATGCTTGTTTGAGGGCTGCTAATAAACAAATAGAGCTAACAAATCAAAAACTATTAAACCTTGAAATGGATTGGCACATCGCACGTTACAAGAATTGTGCGGAGCTACTTTCGAAAGGTTTTCGGCTAAAAGAATCAAGCCCTTATTATTCAATTTGTAAAGATATTGAAATTATAGAAAAACCAAATCAAATCTTAAAACACACTCACCCAATCATTCCTTCTTCTTCTTCGAAGTAAGTTTTTTAAATAAATTTTTAACGGCTGGTTTTATAAGGTTAAGTAATAGTGGAGCACTGGCAGCGACCAAAGCAATAGAAGCAGTAGAAACGGCAGTAGGTAAACTTGGAAAGTAAGTGTCGATAAATTTTACCGGTTCATAAAGCGTTATGCAGTCTTTCCCATTGTCGCTAAGTTCCCACCCGACAACACGCTCTAATCGTAAATCATTTCTAAAATCGCCTTTTTTTTGATCTTTAGGCCCAGGACAAGGAACAAACACATCATCTTTTTTTTCTTTCTTTGGAATCTTTGGCTGTTCCGCTTTAAACTCAGGCGGTTTGTTTTCTGATTTTTTTTCTTCTTTATCGTTTGAATAAATTATTTTTGCAGGGTTATATTCAGGCGCTTTTATTGTTGGTAAGGGGCCGTTAGCACATACCCAGTAAGCACCTCCGGGGTCGTCTTCAATAATCTGTGTATTAGTCGGCCTAGCGTCGCGATGTTGTTTATAGCAGCCAGGCAAAAGGATTGATGGAGATGGAAACCCTAAAGCCTGACTGGGTGGAATATCTATTATTTTTATTGTTGGTATTGATTTAATTCTTATATCTGGTATCTCAGTCATTTAGGAATCCGATCCATAAAATGCTTATACATTGCGAACGCACAAGTGCAATAAATAACAATCGCAATAAAACAAGTAATAACAGGAATCATTTTATAAAGGCAAACCAATCCCAGTAGTTTTAGGTAATTGCTTTTGTATTTGATTAGGCATTGCTTTTTTTAGATCTCCCATAATTGCATTTTTTATTTTGGCCTGACCTTGAGGGCTAGTCACATATTTATAACCAAAGAACCCCCCGCCAATAATCCCAACAGATAACAAGAAATTAAATAAAATTATCGCGTCTAAGATTTTCCTGGTCATTGTTTTGTTTTTTTGCTTTTTGAATTAATTGTCTTTCTTTCAAACGAATTAAAGCCTCTTTGATTGCTTCGGCTTGCAAAGAATTTGCCCATATTAAAAGGGGAGAACATTTTCGGTTGATACAGGAACTTTTGGTATTTCTGGAACAGGTATCAGCTTTGTAATTTGATTTGTCAAATAAGCTTTTGCTTTAGCTTGGTTGGTTGGGTTCTTAGCGTAGAAATAAAGACCCGCGCCACCTGCTAGCACTCCCACTATAAAGACAGAATTAGCAATAACTAGAACATTAATAACTTTTTTCATAGCTTTAAACGGTGCTACGCCTCAATAGTAACTATAATTCAAGTAAAAAGTATGTTTGACGATATATGGAAAGAAGCCATACTTAAGGCCGCGCCAATCATGGTTCTAGTTGTAGCTTTTTTGACAGTGGCTTTATTGCCTGCGTATTTAATGACAGGGATATTAGTTAAACAACAAAGTCAACAAGAAATAGACCTAGCTAGACAAGTTCATTAAGACCAAGGAACACCAACTTTTTCAGTGGGAGTATTAATTAAATCAATTTCAGCTTTTAGCCTGTTTTCAATTGCCGTAACTTCTGTTGCTCCAACTGCGGCTTTTACCCATTCCAAGCATTTAGCTTTAGTTACGCTATTAAAAGCAATAAAATCACTTGGCAAAGAAGAAGGTTTTGTTAATGTGATTTTTCCGGTTGCTCTTGCTTTCTCTTCGCTTCCGTCCATCCCCACAACTCTATAGACAATGGTGGAAATAAAACCGTCAGAAACGTCTGAAATCATGTTGCTTTCGTTAATTTCCCATGTATAGGAGTAAGCCATTTTAAAAACCTTTTGTAATTAGTTTAATACTTTTAAGTAGTAGAGGTACTAATAAGTTTTTCAAGCACTTTCAAAGCACCTTGGTCTTCCAAAATTGGCTGTGTTAAAGCTTGCCCCTTTTCTTGTAGTTGTTTGATTTTAGCTTGTATTTCTTGAACTTTACCAATATTAGAATCAAGCCTAGCTTTTACTTTTGCTAGTTCCTCTTGAGGCGTTAACATTTTTGTTTAATATGTTCACGTAGCATAGGGTCAACTCTAATTATTGACAAGAGGGTTTATTATTTAGCTTCTAATACAGCTATTTTTTCAGATAGTTCTTGAATTGCCTTAATACATAACGAAACCATATTTGCATAACGTAAAGCGTCTGGTTGGTTATCACTGTTGTAATCAACAAATTCAGTTAAACCTGCGTCATGTACTTCCTCAGCAATTAGCCCGCCAAAGATAGTATCTCCATCGTTGTTACCTTTGTACGTAACTGACCTAAGTTTGTTTAAATCAGCTAAACCATGCGTTGCATCTTCAATAGTATTTTTATACCGTCTTGATGATGTATCTCTTTGCAATAATCCATTAGATTGGACTCGTACATTTGCGCCTCCACTAGTTGTGTTGTCATATATTCTTTGAACAAAAAAATCGCCGCTAGTATCAAAATAACCTACGTTAGAATTGTCATTTTTTTGGAATTTTAAAGAACCAACAGTATGGTTATATCTAATCCGACAGTCGGTTGAATCGTGCCATATAGTAAAGTCATTTCCTGCGCCCCAATAATGAGCTTCACCGTCTCCTTGATATAAGTGACCGTCAACATTGCAACCATCGCTTAGGGTGGAGAATTTCTTACTGTTGTCAAAATATAACTCAGTTGTTCCGTTGCCAGTCGCTAATATAGTATTTTCCCAACTTCCAGAAGTATGATTCTGTAAATGGAAGTTTCCATTAGTATTTGAAAGTATTCTCCATTTATCAGCATTATCATCACCTTCATCTGCATATAGTTCTAATTGTGCAAGACCACCTTCAGGGCCATAAAGAGTTATTCCATTCGTATTTGTGGAAAAACATCTAAAATTATTTTGATAGAGCTCTACAGCCCCGTTTTCAAAAGCACCTATCATTGATTCGCCTGTTGTACTTCTAAAGCGAATCGTCGAACCTTTTAAACGTAAATCTCCCGTTCCAGTATCTTCGACGTACGAGTGATTTCCGTCATGGTAGATAGCTAAATCTCCCGCCCCAAAAGTACATTTTGCATTGTCTGCGAACTCTAGAGCACCATCTGACTTGTCCCAAACTGCATTTTTTGAACTATCACCAACAAAAGTTACATCTTCATTAAAATTACTTGCTGCATCAACATCAATTCCACCTGCCAACGTGAATAACGAAATCCACGCATTATTAGCGCTATTTCTTATTTTTAATATGTTTGTATTTGTATCAGCCCAAAATTGATAGGCAACTTTTCCTGAACTCGGTTCAGTACTTCCTGAATGATTAGACCATAAGGCGGCATATTGTCCGTTAATGTCACTTCTTACAGCCGAGCCTGTACCGTTTGCAACGACTCCATCAGCTTGTGCCATTTTCTAACTCATACGTATCATTAGCGTTATTCTATACTGCTTTACCGTAACCTACCGCCGTCCAAGTGAAATTTCTATCAACTGCGGCATTGCTTGAATTTTTAAAGGTCACAACAAAAGAACTACCTGTTACCGTTCCCATTTCGATGTAGTCACCGCTTGCAAGATTATTAGCGTTAATACCAATCGAAGGCAAATAAGCATTCGTTCCACCTAAACTACCTGTTCCAGTAAAGAAGTCTTTAGCAAAATTAATTGTTTTACTACCTGCCCCAGATGCAACCGCGCCGGTGCTTTGTTCTTGTCTCCTTTGAAGTGTGGCCGTATACCCCAATTCATCAATCAGAATATTTTCATCTGTGTTTGTGCTTGTCAAAATCGTTTTGAAGTCAAATCCTCGACCTGTAAATGTTCCATTAATGAACTCTTTCCAACCTGACCAACTAGCACCGCCGGAAGCCGGATCATCATCAGTTGATCTTAAATATAATTTTGCATCTACATTTAATATTTCCCCACCGTCCCAATCTGCAATGTCATCAACGTCTATTACATCATCAAATTGATCAGAGGGGAAATAAGCCCTAGTGACAAAATGACGTTTTAAATCAAGAGAAAACTTACCGCCTAAGTCTAATTTGTCAGCAAAAGTATATGTTCCCTCATCATCAACCGCCCCGGAAATATCAAAATCAGCCATTGCGTCAACATCAGCAACAGTATCAAATAAAATTGTCCCTTGAAGAGTTAAACCATCCAACTCTAAATCGTAATAAGTATCTGAATTAGTCCCTTGGAATGGTGGGGTGTCGCCGTCTTCTCTTCTTGTTTGAACAGCTAAAGCGCCAATCGGATCGGGCAGGTCAATAACAATCGAAGTGGCGCTTGATATTCTGCCGCCTGAGTCTTCAAAGGCTAAAAATATTTCACCTTCTACCATTGGTATCGTTGCTTCTGTTTGACTTCCAGCTTTTGCAGCAATAAGCGTTACAGCATTAGAAAAAGTTGCTGTTCCATCTGTTTTATTGGAATGCCTGAACACGCAACGTCCACCCAGCTTGACGTCTAATTCTGTTGTTTGATCCCATGTCAAACGGCCTGTATTGCTGTTTATTGCCTCAAAGAAAAGATTAGTTGGTGCGCTTGGTACTGTTGTTTTTCCTATCGCTGTATAAATTATTTCACTAGCAACATTAGAAGAAATTCCGGCGCCACTGATTGAAAATACTCTTATTTCATAATCACCCGAAGTTGTATCAAGAATTTCAAAATCTGGTCTAGAAAAAAGATCAGTTGAAACAAAATTATCGCTTTCTTTTCTCCATTGAACCCTGTAATAACTAGCCCTTTGCACTGACTGCCAACTAACAATAATTTTTACTTTTGCTTGATTATTTTCTTCATAGAATTGCTCTGTTGCAGATAAATCGCCGGGAGCATCAGGAGGTGTATTTAATACACTAGTTTTTCTTGTTGGAAGTTCTGAACCATCTTCTACATAAGCGTATTTTCCAGAGTTATAGGGGAGCGCTGTAACAACATAATTAACGCCCTCTTCTTCTGTAATTGTTAAAACTCTCCATTGGGTTGTTTTTACTGTGTCATTTTGCAATATCCAAACTGAATTACTATTTGGCGCAGAACTAAAAGCAGAACTAACAGTTATCTCTGCGCCTGATATGCCACTAACTGTTTTTGTTTCAACGGAACCATCAGAAAGAACAACGGAAAGCGTAGGGTCATCTGTTGTTGGTAAATTTGTTTCTTCTGTATCGTCTACGGTTATAACTGTTGTCGTTGCTGATTTAATTAAGCCACCGCGCCGCACTCCAGCCCTGACAGGATCACTAATCTCTATCACTGCGCCTGGTCTAATTAATACGCCTGCTGATAATCCAATTGAAAAAGTGACAATTTCAGATTCATTTTGTTCTGTATAAAGAAGCCAACGACCTAAACGCGCCGCCTGATTTCGTGATGTGCAAAAAAGGCTTTTTACCTGTTTAACAACTGATCCATATTTTGTTTGGGCTGCTGAATCTACTATTTCCTCATAATCTATTTCTTGCGTTTCCATGTCGAAATAACCGCAATTAACAACGGTATGACGACTTTTTAATGATGAGCCTGAATAAGTAAAGCCACCTTCTCCCACGTTGGCGAGCGTGAACAAATAGCTTGCGTCTTTTGGTGCATCCTGTGAAATCGTTAAAGCGCCCGCACTCCAAAAGGGCATACAACGACAAACACTGGCGAGATCATTAATTAATCGGTATGCGTCTACTTGTTGCTGAACAACTCCATTGATTGCGAACCTTGGCTCGGTTCCTCCATTGCCATCATCAACACTTGCCCCGCAATATTGCGAAACAGCATAAAAATCATATTTAGAAAGTTGACTCGCTGAGATATGAGCGCCACAGCCCCAACGAGTATTAACTAATAATTCATGGAGTATCCACGCGGGGTCTGTTGTCCATTCGGGGTCTGTTTTAAATGATCCGTTCCAGCTTCCCGAATAACTAATGGCTCCTGTAGTTGAATCAACTGTCCCATTTGACGGTATTGGAATTTTTAATCCACGAAGACGATATGAACGAGCTGGAGTTTGTGGGAATTGCTCGGAGTCAAAGCGCAAAGCTACATGAGCCGTATTTGCGTATGCTCGTTGTTCAAATAAAATTTCGGTATAAGCTGACCAATTGAACGCATCAAATTTTTTGGGGTCGGTATTATCTGCCGCTGTTCTTTTTACTGTGACTGTTAAAGGATGAACAAGAGAACCTTCATTAAAACTTATTAAATAGTCTTTGAAATATGCGCTTGCAGTTCTACCAGTAATCGCATCATCACTAATTGGAGTTTTTACAGTTCCATTGTTATCTGTTATTTGAATTGTGACATAAGTAGTTAAACCTGAAATACTTCCATCATCTTCAAATTTTTGTAATCTTGGTACACCAATTGTGACCCTAACAGCATCAATATTACTTGTTAACGTTCTTGAAACAGATGAGGAATAAGTAACAGCAGTATTAACACTATATTCAGTTTCTATATTATTTATACCGCCTATATATGTTTGATTAGATGTTCCAAAACGCGGGGTAAATTCTACATCCTTGAAGTTATAATCTGTATCTTGTAAATTAGTTACATCAGCCGAAGATTTAAGGATTTGAGTTTTATTTAAGTAAACATCTTTTAACGCGGCTAAATTATAATTATTTGTTCCTTTTGTATAAGATGATGCACTTGGAAAACCTTCAATTTCCCCTTCTCCTAAGACTTCAACAAAGGTTGCAAACTGCTTAGAGCCGAGTACCTCTTTCGGTAAGGTTGGATCACTAATCTTTGTTGATTGGGTTAATTTATCAATTGCCATTATGCAGTACCTTTAAGTTGAACAGTATCTACACCTGCGCTAACAATAACGGAACCAGTAAAGATTTCTCCAAAAATTAAATTAACAGGAACACCAGAACGAGATACGTTTTGAACGCCACTAAATGAATAATTACTTTGAGGATCTAAAGCCGAATCATTACCGCTAAATGTTGGAATATCTGGGGTTGGCGTCAGCATTTGAGAAACGCCACCTAATGCAAGACTAACACCAATACCTGTTGAAATCGCCCCTAAAGTTGTACCTAATATTGCAGTCTTCGCAAGGGCAGGAGCTAAAAAGGGTGCGGCAATTAACGCGGCGCCGGTAATAATTTTTCCAATAGGTGACTTAAAAAAACCGCCAGCACCAACAGCAACGGGAACAATTCTTATCTCTTCTGTTTGACCAATCGGATAAGTTAATTCTTCTTCACCAAGATTGTAATCACCAACAAAAATTTTATAGTGTTGATCTTGCATGTGTTTTTCAATATCTGGCCAATTAGCAACTAAAAAACGCCCTACCTCCGCAACGTTAGAAATATCAGCTAAAAATGTACCTGTCTCCCAATCAAGAAACTTTTTTAAAGCTCCATATACTTTAATTTTACGCAGCATGGCGATACCTCCGAACAGTTGCATCAATCAAAAACTGATTGTATAAATCGCGAGAACTTAAACGCCCCGCCATGTGATGTAAAACCATTTGTTCACCGATATAAATGGCGACATGATCAGGATCAGGGCCGGTAAATTTCATCAATAACAAATCACCCGGTAGCATTTCTCTATTATCGTCTATTTCAACGAAATTACTGCGCGGAATTAATCTTTCAAATATGCCATTAGTTAATATTTCTTCTGATCTTTTTGGTCTTTCCCAATTTTTAACGGTTAAACCTTTTTCAGCAAAATAATCAATGACTAAAGTCCAACAATCACTTGAACCCCATGTCCATTGACGACCAATTAACGGCGCTTTATATCCTGTTGGTTTAAATTCGTGCCAGTGTTCAGTTTGTGGGTTAACAATATAAAACGGTAAACCTAAATGCTCACAACTAGATAAATCAACTTGGCTAGGTTGCGGCGATGTGAACGGGTGCGAATGAAACACCCCGACCAATTCCCCCGCGTCTTCCGCTTTCATCCAATCATCGGGTGACAAGCAAAAACCATCAGTCGGATCATCTGCGATATTTTCACAAGGCCAATATTTCTTTCTACCTTTAACAATGCAAACAAGGCCGCATACTTCTTTTGTGTTTGTTTCTTTTGCGTGAATTAATGCTGATTCTTTCCAGTTCATAATCAAATAAAAGTACCAACACCGGGAAAATCCGTCCGGGTTACTTGGCGTAAAGGAACACGAACATTAACTAAGTCAAAGGCGGCGCAACATTCCCATTCAACAATGTCTCTATTCTCTGTGGTTTTACGATCTAAAAAATATATCTCTTCAGGGAAGGCGGCGCTTGCGTCGGGTGTCCCGTATGGGTTGGTTCCACCTGAAAAGTTAGCTGCGTCAATATAACGAGCTAGTGTTCTAATTCTTGTTAATTTTGCCCCGTTTAAATCATTTCCCGCCGTTGTAGCGTTAACGGTTGATATATAACTTGTAATGGTTCCGAGAATATTTGAAATCCTAATTCGTGGTCTTGGCAAGGTACCTTTCCCAGAATAGGAAAAACCGTCACATTCAATAGGGAATCGTTGATAAGAATTAGACGCCCAAACCACTTCGCCATTTGCGTTCATATTGGCGCCGTTATGGAAACGGTAAACAGTAGAAGCACCATGAAGCGTACTATCAAGCGTTAAAGAAAATAGCTCTATAACAGAACTAGGATTAATTTTTTGAAGTTCACTTACAGGTATTGCCATTTATGGTTCAAAAACCTCTTCAAATTTTGCATTAATTGTTGTTCTGCCATGTATCGGCATACTGGTTGACCATGAACGACAAATAAACTTTCCGGCGCTACCTCTTGGCGGTGTCCAATCAAAAGACTCAGTTCCTGATCTTGCTTCTAAAAATGTGATGATATTGTCGCGTTCTGTGTCATCTCTATTAGCAAAAATCAAAGACCAGTTTTTAGGATCACGACTCAGGCCGAATTGAATCCTTTGTTGATAACCTTCACCGAAAACGGTTGTCCTTACTATTGGTGCGCTATTTTCATTTGCAGGGAAAGAAGGGGTATAAGAGAAAGTGGCCATAATTAAGCAGGGTTAAGGATTCCTCCGGGTCTTGACTGTTGCACTAATTCAGACTGAACAGCCGCCGCGATTAATTGGCCTAATGCTCTTCCTTGTTGCTCATCGCCTTGCACTTCTGTACCTGACGCATCGACCGAAACATTAACGACGGTATTATTTCCCCCACCTTCTACGCCAAGTTTTCCATTACGTCTTGTTAGTGGCAATATTGCCTCGGCTCCAGCTTCACCCATTAACCCAATTCCATTTTTAAAAGGGAACACAGTAGGTTTTGTAACTATTCCACCATTCGCAAAAGGCACAATTCCATTCTGTCCGTAAATATTTCCATTCGCATTTTTAGTGAATAAGCTGCCAACCCAGTTTGATAAAGGCTTAGTTATTGATTGCTGTATTTGGATACGAATCATATCTTTAATAATGCTATTTGCTAAATCCCTAAATGAAAGTTTGCCGCCAGAAACAAAATCAACCAATGCATCTTCCATTTTTTTAAACGAATTAACGACCATATCTGAAACTCTTGTCGCTATATCTTTCATTCCTTCGCGGTATTTCTTTAATCCATCTTGTGCGCCTTCTTTCCATTGATTATTCAATTCTTCAACTGATTCAGTCAAATTCTCAACTGAACTATTCACTTTCTCAAGCCTATCTCTATATCTTCCAATAAATCCCCCAGTCTGTTCAGGGTTTTCAATATTTAACTTGTCGGATAATGAAGGCGGTTTTTTTGGTTCAAGTACATTTCCAATATCATTTAATTTGTTTTTTGGGCCAGAGCTAAATTTATATAAAAGGTCAAGAGTTTGTTTAAAACCCGGTGCACTAATAATATTATTCAAGCTTTCAGTTGCTTCAGTTAAAGCATTTACGACCGTAACTATTTTCTCTAAATTATCTTCTATTGCTGCAATTTGTAATTCCTCAACTGCAATATTTAAGTTTGTAAATTGTTGAGCTGGCCCCTTCATGGCTTCCGTTAGTTTCTCGGCGCCTTCTGTTCTTAATCGTTCTAATGCTGGCAAAATATAATCAATAGTTACTTTTCCTTCTTTTGCTAAATCTCTAATCTCTCCAACTGTTACCCCCATTTCTTTAGCTATCGCCTGAACAACAGCTGGGGTTTGTTCAAATACACTATTTAATTCTTGTCCTCTTAAAACGCCAGTACCTAAAGCCTGAGACAACTGTAAGAATGCGCCGGAAGCTTCAGAAGCACTTGTACCGCTTAATTTTGCCGCCGTATTAAAGCCCTCGTAAACAGTAACTATATCTTCAAGTTCAAGTCCTATCGGTCTAAGTCTTGCGTATATCTGAGCAAATTCTTTATTAGCTTGCGTCTGACTTACTCCGAATTTAGTTGCTGCATTACCCGCCGCATTTTGAACAGCCGCCAAATTATCAAAACCTTGAGCTAATAAATTCAAACGTCTTATTGATTCTTCTCTTTGAACTGATTTATTTAACGTATCTTGAACAACTGTAAAAGAAGCATAAGCTTTTGCTAATCCATCAAAGGTCAACTTGGCGTTTTTAACCTTACCGGCTAACCCTTGCATTGAGTTGCCTAACCTTTTTATAGCCTGCGCTCCTAAAGTCTTGACAGACAAGAGCATTGAATATTTGGCTGCCATTATTTCTTATCCTCTTTATTCAAAAGGCTCATAACCGTTACTTCTAAAACTTGAAGATCTTCAAACACTTCAACAAGATTCGGTATTGCATATAGTTTAGCTGTTTCTATTACGTCTGAATAGCAAAGTCCACAAAG
>Ga0208815_1000182_pt1 | contig 20237 bp, 19 predicted proteins | sample Virmet3438_5245_FD_185733 | JGI IMG/M metagenome (GOLD analysis project Ga0208815, IMG submission 185733) | Marine viral communities from the Southern Atlantic ocean transect to study dissolved organic matter and carbon cycling - metaG... | ecosystem: Environmental > Aquatic > Marine > Oceanic ... | reverse complement strand
CTGTTTGGCCTCAGTGATTTTTGGCGATTGATCTGATCACCAAACGTCATGAATGTTCCTATCTTTTTTATCTCGCTGATATCGTTATATTATTTGTGGGGATACCTCAGACTCTGACCCCATTATTTAGGTTAATCGCGCCAGCGCTTGGTTAGTTCGTCGTAGGCGTCTATGCGGCGGTCGCGGAAGTAAGGCCAAATGCGCTTCACCTGTTCGGTACGTTCCATATCAAGCTCTACGGTTAGCGTGGTTTCACCTTCAGCTTCGGCTTTGGCCAAAATCTCACCTTGCGGGCCTGCTACAAAGCTTTGTCCCCAGAACTGAATACCTGGATCACCTTCAACAGGTGACGCTTCAAATCCAGTGCGGTTTGCCACGATAACCGGTACTGAGTTTGCCACTGCGTGAGAGCGCTGAATGGTTTCCCATGCACCATGCTGACGGGTACGTTCTTCTTCTGTGTCAGTTAAATCCCAGCCGATTGCGGTAGGGTAGAACAACAAGTCCGCACCTGCCATCGCCATTAGGCGCGCCGCTTCTGGATACCACTGGTCCCAACACACCAATACGCCAAGTTTACCCACGCTGGTTTCAATAGGCGTGAAGCCCATATCGCCCGGTGTGAAGTAAAACTTCTCGTAAAAGCCTGGGTCATCAGGAATATGCATTTTACGGTATTTGCCCGCAATTTCTTTACTGCGGTCGAACACGACTGCGGTGTTGTGATACAAACCTGAACCGCGCTTTTCAAATAAAGATGTCACCAACACGATATTGTGTTTTTCGGCTAGTTCACCAAAAAATTCTGTCGCAGGTCCAGGAATTGGTTCAGCCAAATCAAAGGCGTCAGTATCTTCTTGCTGGCAAAAATACAGGGTGCTGTGTAGTTCTTGAAGCAAAATACACTCGCATCCTTCAGCGGCTAATTTGGCAATTTGTTCGGCACTTTTATTCCAGTTCGTTGCTTTGTCGTTATCGGCAACGGCCTGTTGTACCAGACCCACTTTTAGCTTAGCTGGGCGCATGTAATGACACTCCTTTCTTTAAGGTGGTGATAATCGAATCTTTTAATGTATTTGTGGGAACCTGCATGGAAATGCAATGCAAGCTGCCGTATTGTCTTACGAGTACACTGCAATCGATTGGTTCAACAATATGATTGGGATGTGCTCTTTGTACAGTCTCAATGGCTTCTGCGTCTTCCTCTTCACCGTAAACAGGCAATAATATTGCGTTGTTACAAATCAAGTAATTTGCGTACGATGCCGGCAGGCGGTCCCCTTCGTCATTTACAATATTAGGCAGCGGCAGATGAAACTGTTCATGCTCAGGCAGCTCAAGGGCGCACTCGTCGCACAACGCTTTCAACCCTTCAAAGTGACTGTCATTAGGACGGTTGTTACACGCCTGGATCACTAGGCCTTTGTTCGGCGTGAAACGCACTAATGTGTCGATGTGACCGTCAGTATCATCGCCTTCTAAATGACCATGCTGCAAAATAGTAACTTTGCTGCAGCCTAACATATCTTTAAATGCATCTTCGTAAGCGCTTAGCGACATATCACCATTACGCTCAGGGTTAAGTAAACACTGGGCAGTACTTAATAGGTGTCCGTCTTCATCAATTTCCAGCGCGCCACCTTCTGCCACAATTGGGCTGCTGCGAAGTACAGATTTACACATGCTGGCAAGATAACGCTGATTCGCCAGATTATCTTCAGCGGCGTTAAACTTATTGCCCCAACCGTTAAAGCGAAATTCTACCGGCGAGCCATTGCCTTCACTGTCTTTACAAGTGATGAAGCCGTAGTCGCGCATCCATGTGTCGTTAAATGAGGCAGGAACAATAAGCACTCGAGCGTTCTCTGGTAAACGAGAATTAAGATCGTCTACGTCACTCGGCGCACATAATAAAATCACACCCGCATCGTTGCGGTTTACTGCAGCAATCACGTTTAGATACGTCGCTCTCGCGTCTTCTAACCATGGAGCCCAGTCGGTTTGCGCATGAGGCCACGCTAACATAACAGCATCAATGTTATGCCATTCAGGCGCCATAGTACGGTTGCCGTGCATAGTAAAATTCCAAATAGCTACGAAATAGGGTTCGGATTATAGCCATGCCTCAGCATGAGACCAAGGCAAATGGCGATGAAATTAATTGGCGGTGACGATTACTTTAAGCCATAAGGAAAACTGAAATGACAGAAAAAAGGGGCAGTCTTTATCTTAAATGCCGCCCACCGTTAAGATGAAGGGTTTGCCCTGTCACGTAGTCACTATCAAATAAATAGTTCACGGCTTTCACGGCCTCTTGCGCCCCCGGTACTATCTCTAACAGTGATTTTTCTAACGCTTTTTGCTTATAAGCTTCGTCATCACCCTCATTGAACATAAGCAAAGCTGGGGCAATGCTATTTACTTTTACCTTTGGTGCTAGCTTCTTAGCAAATGATAGGGTCAGGTTGTGCAAGGCTGCCTTACTTGCCGCATAAGCCATGTGTTTCTCGCTGCCTGTTTCTTGAACGTAGTCAGTCATATGAATAATGTCAGATTGAACGTCGCAATCACAAAGAGCCTTTTCAAGTGCCAAGTTTATGCGGTAAGGGGCAACAGCATGGACCAACATCATTCGTTCAATCAAGCTATGCTTGTCATGGTTATCTTTTTCTTGCGCCCAATCTGACGCGTTGTGGATCACCGCTCGATAGGTTTTACTGATTGCCTTAATCTCATCAATTGCTCGATCAATAGCCGCCTCAGTGCTAAAATCCGCCTGTAAGACTGTAGCACCTTTATCCTCAAGCATTGAAATACTTGGACGAAGTGTTCGATAAGTCACGACAACGTGGTGGCCCTGGTCAAGTAAACTATTGGCCATAGCTAAGCCTAAACGTTGACTTGCGCCTGTAATTAACACAGGTGAATTCAAGATGATGTCCTTCTTTCGTAAAAGGTAACGGTTTTATTATTCTGTGCCAAATGCACAGTCGGTAGCAATGACATTAAATAAAAGTCATGTTGCCAAGTAATCGATCTGTAACGAACTCATGCTCGTACAAGATCAAAAAAGAAGTAACTACGGATAAAGTAATGTTAGCAAAAGAAGCGGTAATTGTGCGCGACGCACTAGACCCCTCTATTTCAGAGCCAGCACAACGTGTACGAGAAGCATTAGAAGCCAAAGGTTTAGAAACACCTATGGTGGCTAATGGTCTTACTGACGAGCAAAAGCGCAAACGAATTGAAAGTGCTATGCGTGACGTAATGGACACGCTTGGCCTTGATCTAACTGACGACAGTTTGTGTGATACGCCCACGCGAATCGCTAAAATGTATGTTAATGAAATCTTCGGTGGATTGGACTACCGCAAATTTCCTAAGATTACTGCCATTGAAAACAAGATGCAGATTGACCAGCCTGTACAGGTATCTGATATAAGCCTGACCAGCACCTGCGAACACCACTTTGTTACTATTGATGGCACGGCAACCGTATCTTATATTCCAAAAGACACAGTAATCGGCCTTTCAAAGATTAATCGCCTTGTGGGTTTCTTTGCTCAACGTCCACAAGTACAAGAGCGTTTAACTCAACAAGTGTTAGTTGCGTTACAGACGTTGACCAATACAGAAGACGTAGCGGTGAGCATTAACGCCACGCACTATTGCGTTAAGGCGAGAGGGATCCGTGATACTAATTCATATACGAAAACGTCTGCGCTCGGCGGCCGTTTCCTTACTGATAATGAATTGAAACGAGAGTTCTTTCGGTAGTTGATGGTTGTTTGTTTCGGAACTTTATTCAAGAACTTTAAAAGCCGCTCATGAAGCGGCTTTTTGTTTGCTAACATTTTGCTACGCTTTCCAATGCGCTTTATTTGATAACAAGCTCTGCATCCAGTGAATCGACAATCAAATTGATACGGCCACCAATACCATCGGCCGCCGTTAAACTGAGTACTTTATTGCAGCACCCACAAGATTCATGTTGTTCGTGATACATGTCACGAACTGTTTCTAACTGGAAGTCATTTATTGCGCCGCAATACGGGCACATGTATTCCAAAGCACTATCACTTTGCATCGTTTTATCCGTTACCATGTTAAACATATCCATATGACATAAGTCGAATCCCGCTGTGTAATACTTCTGCGTGAAGCAAGAAACAAACCACACACAACAAGAAGAGTGCTACTTCCGCGTCAATCAGTTTGAGAGCCAGTCAACCACAGGCCAAGCTACCAAAGTTATGCGGAAGCTACGTGAACTATCTATTCACTATTAAAAGTATAGTGGGTATTTATTGGTGTGCCTGTGAAAAAATGACTTATTCGATAAGTCACTGGCAGTAAAGATAATTAATTTGGCGACTAAGCCGCGGATAACTTGCTAACCACTTTTCAAACAGCAATTAGCAAGATATGGCGAAAGCTCGAACTTTAATCAGCAAGAAGCCACATTTGTTGAAAAGGCTCAAGCAATAGTGGTGAAGCATTCATTTCGACAGTTTCATCAGTTAGCAAATCTCGGCTTGATGCGCCCTTTAGTGTTGCCAAAAGGCTACGCTGAATGGTTTGAGGGTGCTCACTGAAGTTACATATTACAAGCAGCTTGTGACCCTGTGTATTTTCCCGAAGAAAAGCAAAGCAATGATGGTTATCGGCATCTAAAATTTGGGTGCTAGACTGCCCGAAAATCGCATTCTGCTTTCTAATTGCTATCATTTTGCGCAATCCATTAAACACGTGAAGGCTCGCAGTCTCTGTAGGGTTGGCTGGCGAAGTGTTTCCTAGCGCCAATTCCGTATCAGCGCGGGTAACGGCAATTCGGTTTACCCATCTGTCGTCGTGCTTTTTGGTGTCATCTAATCGATAGCTGTAGTCATTAAGCTTGCCTACTTCATCACTTGAGTAAAGTAACGGAATACCTCCAATGCTAAAGGTGATACCGTAAAGCAGCATCATTCGTTTCACAGCGTCATCAATGCCTTTTGAATCGTTGGATTTAAGCGCGCCTTCTAGCCCACATAAAGAGGCTAGTGAACCACACACACGACAATCGCCGTTAGAAGGGTTTTCAGCAAACGGCACGCCGTTGGCAAAACTTCCTTCAAAACGACCGGTATAAAATTGATTAAGAAAATGGCGGTGATCGAATGCGTTAATACCCAGTTCGTTGGCTACCGCGTCGTCGAAGGTCCATCCGATATCGTCGTGGCATCGCACGTAGTTCACCCATGTGCAGTTCTCAGAAATAGAGAAGCTCTTTTTCATTGAGCGCGTAAGCAAACGGGTTTTACGCGTGGCTAACGAATTCCATAGCAGTGCCATTAGCAAAGGGTTGTAGGATAGCTGACACTCATCTTTTTCGATGTACTTAAGTACTTCGTCAGGGTGCACGATGGCTTCTGACTTAAAGACCACGGCAGGCGCTACAATTTGTAAGCAACAGTTGAACGCTTGTATAAGTACGTGGGCCTTTTCCTGATTTTCGCAGTTAGTACCTAGCTCTTTCCAAATAAAGGCCAACGCATCTAAACGCAGTGCAGCGCTACCTATATTGGCCAGAAACAACATTTCAGACGTGATAGCGTTAAACACCTCAGGATTACTGTAGTTTAAATCCCATTGAAAGCTGTTAAATGTCGTCCATACCCATTTTTCTATCTGTTCATTAAAGGTAAAGCTACCTCTTCTTACCTGGGGAAATATTTCTCTTAAAGTATGTTCGTACTGATCGGGAATGGTTCTGTCATCGAAAAGGTAGTAGTAGCCTTGAAACTGCTTCTCACCTGCCAGTGCAGCTTTCGCCCAAGCGTGCTCGTCAGAGGTATGATTGAACACAAAGTCGAGAACAAGATTTATTCCCTCTTTTTGCAGTGCTGAAGCAAGCTTTTCCAGGTCTTTCACTGTGCCTAGCGTTGGATTAACCTTGCGATAATCCGACACAGCATATCCTCCATCGCTATCCCCTTTGGGCGCATCGTATAAAGGCATTAAGTGCACATAGGTAACGCCTAAAGACTTAAAGTAGGGAATTTTGTCATGCAAGTCATTCAGAGTGGGGCCCATCAGGTCAACATAACAGGCCATGCCGACTTGCTGTTCATCGCGATACCAAAGCGGGTTTTTTAACCTTTCATTATCAAGCTTTTTGAGGGCTGGTTTACGGCTTTTTAACCCGTCTCTTAATATTTCAACCAGTTTTTGTAAATGAAAGTAGCAGTCATACTGGTGCCCATAAACGTAGGTATATTTGTCAAAAAGACGAGGAAAATGTTCCTTCAAGCGACGCGTAAAAGTTGTTGCATCTTTCTTACTTAGGCCAGATAAATCGGTTGATGCCAAGATTCGGTCTAAACATACACCACTGTCAGCAGCATAGCTCATAGAAAACTCCAAAGTGCGACGCTTAGGTGCGTCATACAACCTATCCTAATTAACAGGTTTACAGGCTTTTTAAATTCTGTTAACTTTTATCTTAAACGATTAAGCTCATTTATCAAGTTTATTACATCGTTATTTTTGACCTACTGAATGCGTGCAATGATCAACGTGTTTTTGTGAAGTTTAGAAGGGCTGAACAAGGCCTTTCATACCGTGCTTGTGAGACAGACTATGCCCAATCATGATCCTAGTAGCAGAATTATCAGATGGCTAACCTACCTAATGTTTATGATGTTTGCGATGACGTCAGACTCGGTAGGCGAGATAATCAAAGAAGTGAAAGTGGCGTTCTCTGTCACCAATGCTCAAGCAAGCTTAATGCATTCACTCCCTATGTTAGGTATTGCCTTATCGGGTCTTTTCCTAGGTTTTTTGGCTGATAAGTTAGGCCGCAAGCCTACCATTATCATTGGTTTAGCGTTGTTTGGCCTTGCATGCTACAGCTTCTTAATTGCTAACGACTTTGTGTTGATTGTTAGTTTAATGAGCTTATCTGGCGTTGCCGTGGGCATCTTTAAAACAGGTGCGCTGGCGCTCATCGGTGATATTTCAACATCGACCAAACAGCACACAGCTACTATGAATGGGGCAGAAGCCTTCTTTGGCGTTGGTGCAATTATCGGGCCTCTTATTGTCGCTTATCTCATTCATCAAGGCGTTGCATGGCAGTGGCTTTATGTAATCGCCGGTGGTGTTTGTACGCTACTTATAATCGGTGCTTTGCTGGTGAAATACCCCGCTTACACTCGCGATACAGCCTCAGGTGAAAAGAAAGTATCGATAGCGCAGAGCTTAAGTTTAGTGAAAAACCCCTATGCTTTAGGATTTTCAGTAGGCGCGTTTTTATATGTCGCCGCAGAAAGCGCCATTTATGTGTGGATGCCGAGTTATTTAGTGTGCGACGCGACTACGCTTAAAGCGACCTATGATTGTTATACTGAAGGCTTCTCTCAGACCCTTGCAATATACTCGGTAACGGCATTCTTTATCCTTCGTGCTGCAGGGCGTTTCGTAGGCATCTGGATGATGTCTCACTTCAACTGGGCATTGGTTCTTATGGTGTTCACTGGTGCTATTGTACTGTGTTTCGGTCTTGGTCTGTGGGGCGGAAAACAACTTGCGTTGTTTCTATTCCCGCTAACGGGCATTTTTATGTCAGTAATTTATCCTACCTTTAACTCAAAAGGCATAAGCTGTTTCCCAAAACATCAACACGGAAGCGTAGCCGGAGTAATCTTGTTCTTCACCGCAGCAGGTGCGGCTGCAGGGCCTTTCATCATGGGCCTGGTGAGCGACGCCAACGGTGGCGACGCCAAGTATGGCTTTATGGTAGCCACGGGTTTTGCTGCCGTGCTCTTTGTTGGCTTGGTGTATAACTACATTAAGAACCCTACCAAAGAACGTTTAGCGGAAATTGAGGCAAGCGAATACGCCAACTAAATGCAATGCTCGCTCTTTATTCCTTAAAACCGTAACGTGCCGGGCTTGCTCTCGGCACTGGTTTTTCCTCACGTTGTTGTTTAAGCTTCGGTTATTCCTATCAGTTTCTAGTCTAATCACGTTCCATGGATGAGTTAAAACAAGCGCAAGCCCTTTACGACACTCTTGTAGAATTTGCAGTGACCTACAGTTTCCAAATTGTAGGCGCCATCATTATTTTTCTGCTTGGCTGGTGGGTGGCCAATAAAATAGGCCACATGGTTGAAAACCTGATGGTCAGCAGAAATATCGATATTACGCTGAGCCGCTTTACCGGCGGTGCCAGCAAGCTAGTGGTATTGGGTATCGTAATAATTATAGCATTAGGTAATGTGGGCATTAGCGTAACCCCACTTATAGCCGCCGTAGGTGCTGTAGGTTTAGGTGCAGGTTTAGCTATTCAAGGTATGTTGGCCAATTATGCCGCTGGCTTTACCATAATTATTACCCGTCCTTTCGTTGTTGGCGACACTATCCGCGTGCGTGGTGTTGCAGGGGTGGTCGATCAAGTCATGTTGCCCTATACCATTCTTATTGACGAAGACAATGTTCACATCCAAATACCCAACAAACTGATAGTCGGTGAAATCTTGCATAATTCTGCAGAGAACATGTTGATTGAACTTGAAATTGGCGTTGCCTATTCCAGTAAGGTCGATGAGGTAATCGATGTGATTCGCAAGGCTGTTGAAACGGTAGATGGAGTCAGCGAAGAAAAGTCACCCGCCATTGGTGTAGATAATTTTGGCGACAGCAGTATTAACTTTGGTATTCGGGTTTGGGCGCCAGCTGTAAGGCATTTCGAAGTGCGCTATGCACTAAACCAAGCCATTTTTAATGCCCTTCAGCAGCATGATATTGAAATACCATTCCCGCAGCGGGAAGTCAGGATGCTCGACCAATAAAAGTTTGTATCGCTATTGATAAAAATGCCGAATAAGAGAACCCTTATTCGGCATTTTTCTATCACGGCTTCGCGATTTTTAGATTTCGTATAGCTCTAGGGGTAAACCGTCAGGATCTTGGAAAAATGTAAAGCGTTTGCCGGTGTATTCATCGGTTCTCACTGGCTCGCATTCAACTCGCTTATTCGTTAGGTGGTTGATCATTTCATCAAGGTTGTCCACCTTGAACGCTAAGTGCCTAAGTCCTTGCGCTTCTGGGCGCGACGGTCTTTGCGGTGCCCCCGGAAACGAAAAAAGCTCAATCTGACTGCCATCAGGTAACGCGAGGTCACATTTGTAAGAGTCTCTGGCTTCACGGTAGTTTTCATCAATAATCGAGAAGCCCAACACGTCCGTGTAAAACGTCTTTGAGCGAGGGTAGTCACTACAAATGATAGCAACGTGGTGAAAGCCTTTCAGCATCTTAATTTCCTTAATATTTATGCTTACGGCATCTCTTGACCGCGAGCAGCCTCAAATAACTTGTACCAGTGCTCTCGACTTAAATGAACATCTTCAGCCTTTTGGCTTGCTTTAATTCTGTCAATATTGGTACTGCCCAAAACGGGCGCAATGTTGGCAGGATGTCGCATCAACCAGGCCAAAACAATCGCTTCAGGTGTAGTTTGATATTCACCTGCAAGTTGAGCCACTAAGTCTGCTGTTGCACGGTCATTACTATTTTCAACTTTTGCACCTGTGTATCTACCTTGTGCCAAGCTTCCCCATGCCTGAAGTTGCACGTTGTTCATCATGCAGTATTCAAGTGTACCGGGCGCATAACCTGTATCGCGATTAGCAGCACTGTTGGTAGTAATACCGTCTTCTAACCAGTCTCTAAAGCCAAGGCTCATTTCAAGTTGGTTGGCAATAATAGGTGTGGAAAGTGCAGACTGCAGGTAATTAATTTGGTGACCATGCATGTTTGAAACGCCAACATGCTTTATTTTACCTTGCTGCTGAAGCAGCTTCAGTGTACCGGCGACTTCGTCTAGCTCCATAAGTGGATCTGGACGATGCAGCAGCAGTATATCAAGCTGTTCTATTCCTAATCTAGAGAGAATGCCTTCAACCGACGTGTGAATGTGATTTGCTGAAAAGTCGTAACGCTTTGGTCCTAAATCATCCTCAAATCGTATTGCACATTTAGATTGGATAATCATTTTGTCTTTTAATTCGGGCGCTTGCTTGAGCGCTTCACCAAAAACCGTTTCGGCTTTGCCGAACGTATAAATATCAGCATGATCAAACACATTAATATCTAAACTCAGCACAGTATCAATGATGCTTCTTGCTTGGCTTATATCGGCTTTGGTTGCCGGTTTGTCGTTCCAACCGCCACCTAAGCCCATGCATCCATATATTAAGCGGCTTGCGTGTGGAAAGTGTGCATTCATGTCATTTTCTCCCTGTTTGAGAATATCGAGTGGGCAGGGCCTGTATTAGCTCAAGGCTTGTTTTAAAAGCACTGTAATATGGTCCAAGCGATAAGAAAAGTCTGATTAGGCGAGCGTATTTTTACTGTCGACCGTTAGCCTAGCTTGAAGGTTTATGGTGTTGCAGCACCGATAAAGATCATTTTTGCGATGTAGGCGTGTATTTAAATTAATCAGTGGGCTTTTTAAAAGCTGAGTTCAAGGAAAAGAGGGCATATGTTTAAGCAGTTAGTTTCAATGATTATGGCGGGTATGGTGTGTGTGGGCTTGTCTGGCTGTACTGGCGTACCTGACAAGGTAGTGCCGGTTGAAGGCTTTGAGCTTCCTCGTTATTTAGGGAAGTGGTATGAAATAGCGCGCTTTGACCATAGCTTCGAAGAAGGATTAAGCGAAGTTACGGCAACCTATAGCATGCGCGATGACGGAGGGGTTAAGGTAATTAATCGCGGTTTTTCAGTAGAAGAAAATGCATGGGATGAAGCCGAGGGCAAAGCGTATTTTGTAGAGTCTGAAACGACAGGGCATCTGAAAGTATCGTTCTTTGGCCCATTTTACGCTAGCTATGTAATTATGGAGCTAGATAAAGAAGGTTATCAATATGCTTTGATAACAGGCCCAGATAAAGACTACCTTTGGATTTTAGCGCGAACACCTTCTATTTCAGATGAAGTCCGCACCCGTTTACTAGAAAAAGCGACATCGGCTGGGTACGACGTTAGCAAGCTTATTTGGGTAGAGCACGGCGAAGAGAATTCATAGCCACTTTCGAGCGAGTTGTTCTGCGCGCAAAATGGGAATTGTGCTATTATTGCGCGCATCTTCCCCTCTGTTTGAATAAGTACTAAGAGAGACAAGGCATGCAAACGCTCACCATTACTACGCCAGACGATTGGCACCTTCACTTTCGCGATAACGAAATGCTAGCTGAAACAGTGCCTGCTACCGCACGTTGTTTCCAGCGCGCTATTGTTATGCCAAACCTTGTACCACCGGTGGTTAATGCTGAAATGGCCATGGCGTACAAAGGGCGAATTGAAGCTGCGCGACCTAAAGGCAGTAGCTTTGAGCCACTAATGACCTTATTCCTTACTAATCAAACTACACCTCAAGACATTATCGATGCAAAACAAGCGGGCGTAACTGCGTGTAAGCTATATCCTGCAGGGGCCACTACTAACTCAGATGCGGCTGTAAAAGGCATTCAGGCTTTATACCCTGTATTTCAAGCCATGCAAGAGCAAGGTTTATTGTTGCTAATTCATGGTGAGGTGACCGAACATCACATTGATATTTTTGACCGTGAAAAAGTGTTCATTGATACCCATTTAGGGCCTATCGTTGACGCATTCCCTAAGCTGAAAGTGGTGTTTGAGCATATTACAACAGCAGATGCCGCAAGCTTCGTAGCGGGCGCCAGCGAATTTGTTGGAGCCACCATTACCCCTCAGCACTTATTGTTAAACCGCAACGATTTACTGGTTGGCGGCGTACGCCCTCATAACTATTGCTTGCCAGTACTAAAACGTAACACGCATCAAAAAGCGTTGCGCGATATGGTGGCAAGCGGCAACAAAAAATTCTTCCTAGGTACCGACTCGGCACCTCATGCAAAACATAAAAAAGAAAATGCTTGCGGCTGCGCGGGTTGTTATAGCGCATGGTCTGCAATTGAGCTTTATGCCGAAGTGTTCGAGCAGCTAGGCGCAATAGATAAGCTCGAAGGATTTGCTAGCCATTACGGTGCAGATTTTTATGGTTTACCACGAAATACGACTACAATGACATTAGTGAAAGAGTCGTGGACGGTGCCAGAACAAGTAACCCTAGCTGATGGCACCGATATGGTTCCATTTTATGCGGGGCAAATGTTGCAGTGGAAATTAGAAAAGGCATTTCAAGCGTAGTTTTTGTTGTCATTGTCTGTTTATGTGCCCTGTGGAGTTCATCCACTTGGGCACAAGCATTCTCTTACTCTCACGCCCCCGATTTACCAAGTACCCTATCTCCCTCTGAGAAGCAGAGTATTCAATCTTACTCACTCACAGTGTTTAAAAATGCCTTATCAAAAAATGGCATTGATTTAACGCCTGCTACTGACACTATATCGAATAAAGCTGACGTCCTTATCAATTTGATCAGAGATGAAAATAACGAAGATAGTTATTTTTGGATCACGCCGCTATTTGCCTTTGAATGTGGAAATAATGTTCGATGTACGCCGAATGCGGGCAGTCAGGCAACGACAATAGCAGTGAGCTATATCGCACTGAGCAAAAGTGAAGGTTCTGCCGATTTTGCAGAGCGGTTGAGCGAACTGATTGCTCAATACAAAGGTTCAGACAACTTCACATTGCTTGCTAGCGCTATACGGGACGAACTGAAAGCATCTTTCCCGGCCACAATACTTACTTTTGGAACACTAAGCTTAGCAGGTGAGCTGCATGCTAATACCGACAATCTTTGGGTCATCGCCGACATTGTGCCACTTTTTTCAGAGGTGGGAGAGCGAGGAAAGCTTAAAGGTATTGCTGCAGACTTGGTCAGAGACATATTAGATGAGATGACGCTAAAGCAGAATATCCTTTCCGCGCCATGGGAACGTATTGCAAAGGAAGCAATGACTAAGTCTAACGTATTGGTATTCTCAGTAATTCGCACGAGTGAAAGAGAAAGCGTGTTTCACTGGGTAACGCCGGTATCAAGAAACCTTCATGGACTGTACGGCATCGATAAGCCCTATTTTGAATCCTTTGCCAACGTACCAAAGAACTTTAGGGTTGAGACTATCGCTATAACGTTGCAATAGAGCATGGCTTCAAAGTAAAAGCCTATGATTCGTGGCAGGCATTAGTGGATGCACTGATCAACAACGAAATTGATACTATTTTCGGTTCTCAGGGGGCAATTGACTTTGGATGTAACCCAAAACAATTTAAATGTGAGACAATAACCCTATCGAGTAAGTACGACATTTCAACGGCCTACCTAGCACTGTCAAAGAAAGACACCTGTGTTTTGGTTTTAGAGAAGCTCAAGTTAGCGGCGGCCAGTGTGAAAATGAGTGACAAGTTTAATGAGCAGCTTTCTTTCTGGAGTGACATGGTGTCCCAAGAATACGGCATAGCTCATCATACCGAACATGGTGTAGTGCACCTTTGGAACCCAAATTAATGACAGTTGAAACAGTTAAGCATTTAGATATAAACCCTGCCATCACCAAGGCGCTAGACTCACAAGGCATTTACCAACTTTCCCCTATACAGGCACAATCGCTCCCTGAGGCGTTGCAGGGGAAAGATGTGATAGGCCAAGCGCAGACGGGCAGCGGCAAGACTCTGTGCTTTGTAATTCCTGCCTTGCAGCACGTAGAAGTGAATGATTTTACCACGCAGGCCATCATACTTTGTCCTACCCGAGAGCTTGCTGATCAAGTGGCTCAGCAGTGCCGTTCGGCGGCTAAGAACATCGGTAATATTAAAGTGACCACGTTATGTGGTGGCCAGCCTATGGGGCCGCAGATTCAGTCACTGAAACATAGCCCGCACATCATTGTGGGCACGCCGGGTCGCGTAATGGACCATGTGGAAAAGCGTCGAATTGACCTAAGTAACGTAAAGTTGCGTGTCCTCGATGAAGCCGATCGCATGTTAGATATGGGCTTTGAAGACGATTTACGCATTATTTTCGGTCAAACGCCAAAACAAGTGCAAACCCTATTGTTTTCTGCAACCTTTACAGAACAAATTGAGCGTGTAGCCAAGCAGTACCTGCACAACCCGGTAACCTGTAAAGTTGAGTCTCAAGACAGTAAACCCGCTATCACCCAATTGGGCTACAACGTGCTCCCGCACACACGCACTCAGGCGCTTAAAGCGGTACTTACCCACTACCAACCTAAAAATGCCATTGTATTTTGTAACCGCAAGGTTCAGGTAAATGAAGTGGTTGAGGAGCTTATCGAAGATGGCTTTAGCGCAGCTGGACTTCAGGGGGACTTGGAACAGCATCAACGCACATCGGTGCTAATGCAGTTCGCCAGCGATGCGCTACAAGTACTTGTTGCCACCGATGTAGCTGCGCGAGGGCTGGATATTGATGATGTTGCCTGCGTAATTAATTATACGGTAAGTGAAGAGCCGGAAACCCATATTCACCGCATTGGTCGCACGGCGCGAGCAGGCGCACAGGGCATGGCGGTAACGCTAGTCAGCGATGACGAAGAGCACTTCTTGCGAAAAATAGAAGTATTGCAAGAAAGCGATATTCCACTTAAAGGCGCACAAAGCCTGCGTTTTCATAAAAACAAAATTACTCAGCCTGAATTTACCTGTATTTCACTAAGCGCGGGTAAAAAAGAAAAGCTTCGCCCAGGCGATCTGGTGGGTGCACTTACCAAAGATGCGGGCATTCCTGGCGATGACTTGGGCAAAATTAAAGTGCAAAACAGCATGAGTTTTGTCGCAGTGAAAACGCGAAGCGTGAAAAAAGCCATGGCGCACTTTAGAGAAGGTAAGATCAAAGGAAAGCGTATTAGAGCCCGAAAACTTTAATAAGAGCTTCAATAAATAAGTATTGACGTTATACAAAGGAAGGTTGAGTGTGGTCGCTGAAACTGACTTGGGCGTGTTACTGAAAAATCTGAATCCTGTGGCGAGTAGTGAAGTTTACGTTTTCACTACCTTGCCTGCTGATAGCTTAACCAGTGCGTTAATTTCAGTAGCTAAGGGTATGTTTCAGGAACGCGAGGGCACCACCCTTATTCTTCCGGTTGCCGCAGCCGAGAAAGCTAACTTGCAATTTGAAGGTTATTACCGCTGTATAACCTGTGAAGTGCATTCTAGTTTGGAAGCGGTAGGCATGACTGCAGCTATGTCCACTGCGCTGGGTAAGGCAGGAGTTAGCGCCAACGTGGTGGCCGCTTATTATCACGACCATATTTTTGTGCCAGCTGAAAAAGCCGACTTGGCGATAGACGTTTTAACGTCGTTGTCTAACTAGGTCTGACCAATCTCTTCCTGCCTATTCTTTCTCTTTTCTCAAAAAAAACATCAACCAGTCCCATGGTTAAGCAATATTGGGCACCATAGTAAGTTGTCATTACCCAAAAGGTAGACAGTGGAAGCGGGGTTTTGAAAACCGACTGGGCGAGAATGGCATCTGATATCACAAAAAGTAACGCACCGGTTACGATTAGCTTAGTTTGAGCCAACCACACTGCGGTTAAACCCATCAGTGTGATTACGCTAATATAGGCGACTACAGGGTAAAACAAGGCTTTCGACGCTGGCAGAATGTGCACTGCCATCATTACGGCAAAGCTAACCATAATAATACTAATTAACCACTTTGGTTTGCGCGAAATGATATGGTCGCCGGGCGTTTCTTGTAGGCGGCGATGCAGCAACGCAAAACACATAGCATACGTTAAATGGGCAACAAAAAAGCACGCCAAGCCGGTAATAAAACTATCAGCAAAGGGCAAGGCCAGACTAACATCTCCGGCAAGACTAAAAAGTAACGCCGCCAACACCATGTATCGCGGCATGGTGCTAAGTTTTGTATAGGCGAAAACTGCCAGTACCACAATAGGCAGGGCTTTGGGTAAGAATTGCGCCACGTAGGGGGTAAGCGGCAGCGTCGCCAGGTAAATCAACGCTAAGCTGCTAAAGACAATAGTTGTTCTTACATTCATATTTAGCCTTTTTGAACCTGCTCAGTCATACACTTCAGAACGACAAAAAAAGCCCCAGTTTGGTGAAGCAAACATGGGGCTTTAGCTATCGTATTTTATGTACGCTACTCTCTATGTACTGTTTTAGAGTACGCGAATTACCAAATTTTCACGCGTTCTTCTGGTGGTAAATACAACGCATCTTCTTCGGTCACGTTAAACGCTTCGTAGAATTCAGGTACGTTGCGAACAGCACCGTTAGTGCGGAACTTCGTAGGTGAATGGGTATCCGTTTGTACTTGGCTGCGCAACGCTTCTTCGCGATACTTGCTTGCCCAAACCTGGCCGTAACCAATGAATACACGCTGATCGCCAGTGAAACCGTCTAGTTCAGGGGCTTCTTCACCATCAAGAGACAGGTGGTAAGCTTTAAGTGCGATGCTGATGCCGCCAAGATCGCCGATGTTTTCACCTAGGGTATATTCGCCGTTTACGTGCAAGTCAGGCAGAACCTCAAACTGGTTATACTGTTCAATCAAGTTCGCAGTGCGTGCTTCAAACTCGCCGCGATCTTCATCAGTCCACCAGTTTCGCAGAACGCCATCCCCGTCGAAGGTAGATCCTGAATCATCAAAGCCATGGCCAATTTCATGACCAATTACCGCGCCAATGCCACCGTAGTTAACCGCATCTTCGGCGTTCATGTCAAAGAACGGAGGTTGAAGGATAGCCGCAGGGAATACAATTTCGTTTAGCGGAGGGTTGTAGTAAGCATTAACAGTTTGTGGTGTCATGCCCCATTCATGGGTCCACACTGGGCCGCCTTGTTTCTTAAGCATTTCTTCGTACAGCACGTCCGAAGAACGCTTTAGGTTTCCAAACAGGTCACTGGCATTAACTGTCAGCGCTGAATAGTCTCTCCACTGGTCTGGGTAACCAATTTTCACGGTAAACTTAGACAGCTTGTCCAGTGCTTGTGCACGAGTTTCATCTGTCATCCAATCAAGATTTTCGATACTTTCTTTGTAAGCTAACAACAGGTTATTAACCATTTCCATCATGCGATCTTTCGCTTCAGGCGGGAAGTGCTGTTTTACATAAACCTTACCGATTAGCTCGCCTACATGGGCATTTGAAAGGCTTACTGCACGACGCCATTGTGGCTGTTGCTCTTCAACACCGCGAAGCACTTTGCTGTAGAAATTGAAGTTTGCTTCATCAAGCTCAGCATTTAAGCGACTGGCTGAAGCATTTAGCAAGCCCCACTTAAGGAACGTTTTCCAATCTTCCAGTGAGGTATCTGCAATAACGCCATCAATGTTTTGCATGTAGTCTTTTTGCAGGATGCCTAGCGAAGGAATGTCGCTAATGTCTGCTTCAGTAAGATAAGCGTCCCAGTCGAACTTAGGCATTAACGCTTTAAGTTCTTCAATTGTCAGTTTGTTATAGTTGGCAGCAAAGTTACGGGCCTGCTCTTTTTTCATATGTAGCTGAGCAATTTTAGTCTCAAGTGCGAACAGCATATCCGCACTTTCTTTAGGCGCGTCGAAACCCGCCAGCTCAAACATGGTTTGAATATGTTTAACGTAGGCATCGCGAATGGTTTGTGATGTTTCGTCGTCTTTGAAGTAGTACTCGCGCTCAGGAAGGCCTAAGCCCGACTGCCACGTGTACATCAAATATTCTTTTGGCGATTTAAGATCAGGGTATTGAGTTAGGCTGAACGGCGTACCGTAGCCATAGCGAGCAGCATAAGCAAAATATTCAGCAAGGTCGGTGTAGTCTTCAATGGCATCAATCGTAGTTAACTCAGGCTTTAGCGGTGTCATACCAAGTTTGTTGCGGGTTTCCATGTCCATATAGGCACGGTAAAAATCACCGACTTTTTGCTCGTCGCTGCCCGCTTTAAAGTCGCCTTCGGCAGACGATTTTATAATATCCATAACATGATCTTGTGCTTCATCGCGAAGGATAACGAAAGAACCGTAGCTCGATTTATCTGCCGGTATTTCAAAATTATCAAACCACTTGCCGTTTACATAGCGGAAAAAGTCATCACCCGGGTCAACAGACAGATCCATATTTTCTTTAATGACACCTGAAGAAAGCTGTTGTTGAGCCTCTTCGGTAGCCGCGCTCTGTGTCTGTTGTTCTGTGGATGAATTTTGTGGGCTACAAGCCGTGAGGGCCAGTGCCACGCTTAAGCTTAAAACGCTACGTAACATGTCGAGTTTTCCTTTTCATTTTATTGGGCGACATTTGGACTTGCCGCTTATTGTTTTTAGTGCGTTGCGAAACCTGTGCATCCCTTCGAAAGAATGGTGTGGCGTATTGCGTGCACGCTTTTTACTAATTTTTAGCATGGCGGGGGGGATAGAAAAAGTGTTTATAGTGAAAATACACAGCTTGTAACAACTTGTAGGGCTAATTTCGCTATAGTGTTTTTTTCACACACTACAACATTCAAGGAACGGCGATGGACTTACACAATACCCCTTTCGATAGCGTATCACCCTGTGAGTACGCCGATGCGCTGCCAAGAGAGCAGTTCATGCACTATGCGATAAAACCATTGTGGGAAGGCATGCCACGCATTGCGGGTCCAGCATTTACCGTTAAGTGTGAGCCGGGAGACCATCTTATGCTGCATGCGGCGATATATCGCGCAAGCCCCGGTGACATTATTGTTGTGGAAGCCGATGATGAATTCGCTGTTGCGGGCGGTAACGTCTGCGCGATAGCCCAGTCTCGCGGCATTAAAGGCTTCGTGATTGATGGTGTTATACGCGATCTTGCTGAAACCCGTGACAACAAATTCCCGGTATTTGCCAGGGGCGTTATACCCAAGCCAGGAGCCAAAAAGTGTATAGCCCCGTTAAATGAGCCGATTACCTGTGCTGGTGTAACGGTTCACGCCGGAGATATCATTGTTGCAGACGAAGAGGGCATTGCAGTAATTCCAAGAGATGAGGCGCTAGCAGCCTATGACATTGCCCAAAAGCGAGCCCAGAAAGATGGCTCCATGTCACTTGAACAGTGGCAGGCTGAGCACGCTGAAAAAGTGGAAAGCATACTGGCTAAATTGGGCTTTGCAGAGTGAAGGTTTGCAGATAACTCGCCATGCTTCGACTGGTTTTTGATAAGCGCTTTACTAAATCCTTCACTAAGCTTTTCATTAGGCAATAAGCTTTGCCAAATATTAACCAATATTAAATGAGCTTTGCGGTAAAAAGGCGCCGCAAAGTTCAACACACTTTCAGTTATCGTGTAGAATTGTGACCTAAGCATTTTGGGGCATACGTAAACGTGCTCTGTCACTGAATAACTAACGAGTTCTACATGTTTTCATTTTTTGAAAAGCTGACCCAGCCTTTCCCTGACACGCCGCCTACCCAACCGCCAACAGGTATCGTTGCCTTTTGTAAGTACTACACAAAAGGCATGTGGGGCGTAATCCTTACTGTTTCCGTGCTAAGTGCCATTGTTGCCATGTTAGAAGTGGCGCTGTTTGGCTTTTTAGGGCAGTTAGTTGACTGGTTCTCTGATCAAAACCGAGCCACGTTTTTAGCGGATCAAAAATTTACCCTCATTGGCATGGGTTTAACCGTTCTCGTTTTTATTCCATTGTTTATTTTGTTGCGCTCGCTGTTTTCTCGTCAGTCCTTGATGGGGAATTATCCCATGCGCATTAGATGGCAGGCTCACCGCTATTTGCTTGGCCAAAGTTTAACCTTCTTCCACGATGAGTTTGCCGGCCGTGTGGCTACCAAGGTGATGCAGACAGCGCTATCGGTACGAGAAACCGTGACCAAGGTTCTCGATTTGCTGGTGTACATCAGTGTTTATTTTATCTCTATGGTAGTGCTTATTTTCAGCACTGACTGGCGCTTAGCCATGCCGCTTATCGTGTGGTTTTTTGTGTATATCGGTATCTTGAAGGTGCTGGTACCAAAACTAAAAGAAGTGTCGCAAAAGCAAGCCGACGCGCGCTCATTAATGACTGGGCGTATTGTCGATAGCTATACCAATATCACAACGGTGAAGCTGTTTTCACATAGTCGCCGCGAAGCGGATTACGCAAAAGAAAGTATGGATGGTTTTCTTAAGACGGTTTACCCGCAAATGCGTTTGGTTACCGTGTTGGAATTCTGCGTGGAAATGGCTAACGCCATTCTTATTTTCACCATTGGTGCGCTATCTGTGTATTTGTGGATGGAAAACATCGCGAGCCCGGGCGATATCGCCATTGCTATTAGT
>Ga0208815_1000181_pt1 | contig 20406 bp, 13 predicted proteins | sample Virmet3438_5245_FD_185733 | JGI IMG/M metagenome (GOLD analysis project Ga0208815, IMG submission 185733) | Marine viral communities from the Southern Atlantic ocean transect to study dissolved organic matter and carbon cycling - metaG... | ecosystem: Environmental > Aquatic > Marine > Oceanic ... | reverse complement strand
TAAAGTGTGGTCGGTTTGAGCATGGATTTCTCAGAGTCGTGTGTGACGACTGCAAACATGAGAAGCTGGTCGCGTTCAGTTGCAAACGTAGGGGCTTCTGCCCTATTTGCGGGGCAAGACGGATGGCTGAGAGCGCAAAATTGTTGGTAGATGACGTTTTAAGTGGCTATCCTGTTAGACAGTGGGTGTTGAGTTTACCCATCCCACTGCGTTTATTACTCGCTCGGTATCCAAAAGAGCTCAGCAAAGTCATGCAAATCATTCATCGCGCTATTGCAACAGATGTTATTCAACGAGCAGGCTATCTAAAAAAGCAAGCTAACACAGGTGCCGTGACTTACATTCAGCGATTTGGAAGTGCACTCAATCTCAATATTCATTTTCATATGCTCTTTTTAGAAGGCGTTATCACCCAAGAAGATGCGAAAGTAAAGTTCAGTCCGGTTAAAGCGCCTAGTCATGCTGACATGGAGTGTCTTATCAACACCATAAGCCATCGCATTGCACAATACCTTGAAAAAACAGGGCTGATCCAACGTGACATGGAAAACAGCTATCTAGACTTGCCGTTTGATGATGAAGATAGTTTATTGCCATTATAGGCCGCATCGGTTAGTTATCGTATCGTGGTAGGCGCAGATGCAGGTAAAAAAGTGTTCAGCCTACAAACATCGCCAGCCAAAGATCTCGAAAACTATGGTCAACTAGCAAAGATTCCCGGCTTTAGTCTGCATGCAGGGGGATTCGCAGACGCAGTTCAACCAGACAAACTAGAAAGACTCTGTCGCTATATCGCAAGACCAGCGGCGAGTGAAAACCGCTTAAGCCTGACAACCACAGGGAATGTCAGATATGAACTCAAGACACCCTATACTGATGGTACCACTCACGTCTTCTTTCACCCACTTGATTTCATCGGCAAACTCGCGGCACTAGTGCAACCGCCTAGACTCAACCTTACTCGGTTTTATGGGGTGTTTGTGCTAAATGCCAATGTACGAGCAGAAGTAACGGCCTCGCAGCGTGGTTAGAATAGCCCTCCTTTAGCCGAGGACTTAAAAGGTTCAGATAAGCCATACCATGCACGCAGTATGAGCTGGGCTCAGCGGTTAAAAAGAGTATTCATTATTGACATTATCGTTTGCGAAGCGTGTGAGAGCAACAATGGCAAGATAATCGCCTGCATTACAGAGCCGGCTATTATCAACAAGATATTGATGCACCTAGACAAAAACGGCTCTCCTATTGCTGCTAATACTTGTCGAGCCCCGCCGCTTTTCGAGTCTGCTCAAACCACAGTGGTTGATGACTACACCATCCAACGAGATTTTGATTTTGGGGCATAAGTGTTAAATCAGAAGAGAGCTTGAACATGTCATGCAATATGTTAAGGCAAAGCCTCTATAAATCTGATTTCAAATTCTAGTACTAAAGATCAGGTTACCTGCTTACCTTAACGACTACTCAATTAGCGCTGTTTTCAGAACACCCATTCGATTTATGTAAAAGCCCGACTCAAATGCAGCTGTCACTATATCTTGCCTATAGCGTATATACTTCTTATTCTCGAGCGATATATTTCTGTCGGCTTTTCCATTTTTACCCACACTTGTCACGATACTAGGTTTTTGATGGTGGTTGTAATAAATAAAACTAACGTTACAGAGCTACTACAAGCCCTAGCAATGATCAGCTTGTCTCACTTGCTTTTTATCTTGGAAAGGCATCGTGATTGCTCTTCCTGTTAGGTAATCTTTAAGGCCGTGTTTAACATTATTTTATTTTGTTGATATACGCCATATGACTTGGTGCCTGTTGAGCATACTGCGTCATAACCTGATTTAACTTTTTAAGCCAGCCAGCGTAATCAGCGTCGCTGTAATAAACCAGCGGGTCAGTGCGTTGTGGAATGTTGCCCTGGCCGATATGCACGGCCAGCCAGCTGGTATTGCCAAACAGGTCGATTTCACCTTTGGTAATGCGCCCGAATTCTCTGAAATGGGCTATTTTATCTGCCAGTTCGTCTGGTACATCCATGTCGGCACAATAACGCCACATCTCGGTATCGCGACGTTCCATCAGTTTATAATGAAGGATAATGAAGTCTCTGATCCGCTCAACCTCAGCGATGGCGATACGGTTGTATTCATCAATGCTGCGCTGATTAAACGATTTATCCGGAAACAACGCCAGTAGCTTAGCAATGCCAGCCTGTATCAGATGAATGCTGGTAGACTCCAACGGTTCAATAAAGCCGCTGGCCAGGCCTATGGCTACTACGTTTTTATTCCAGAACCGCTTGCGCCTGCCGGTAACGAATTTTATCAGCCGCGGCTCAGCCAGCATGTCGCTGTCGAGGTTATCGAGTAGTTGCTGCCGGGCGTCTTCTTCACTGATAAAAGCGCTAGAGAATACATGGCCATTACCGACCCTGTTTTGCAGTGGTATTCGCCACTGCCAGCCGGCCGTGTGTGCGGTAGAGCGTGTGTAAGGCATCGGATCTGCGCTGCCTGCGGTCGGCACTGCCCAGGCCCGGTCGCAGGGCAGCCACTCCGACCACGTCTCGTAGCCGGTATGCAGTGCCTGTTCTATAAGTAAGCCACGGAAGCCGGAACAATCTATGAAAAACTCACCATCAATAACCTGGCCACTTTCAAGCGACACCGAGGAGACAAAGCCGGTGTCTTTGTTTTTACTCACATGACTGACTTTACCCTCAATACGCTTTACGCCCCGCTGTTCTGCGTAATCTCTTAAAAACTTAACGTACAGCCCGGCGTCGAAGTGGTAGGCATATTCAAAGGTGGAGAGCACATTCTTAGGATCGCCGGACGGATGGATAAATTTACCATTGCGGGCCAGATGCCATGCCATGGCATAGTCATCCAGCGGTTTGGCTTGCCCCTGTTGGTGCGCGCTGAGCCAGTAATGGTGCATGGAGACCGTATCGAACTGACGGCCGTAAGTACCAAACGGGTGGAAGTAACGGGAACCATTGCTGCCCCAGTTAACAAATTCGATCCCCAGTTTAAAGGTGCCATTGGTACGTTGCAGAAACTCGGCTTCACTGATCCCCAGGGTCTGATTAAATACCCGGATAGGCGGGATGGTTGCTTCACCAACACCAACAATGCCAATCTCATCGGATTCGATAAGGGTTATGACACACTTACCTTTCAGCACGTTACTTAGCGAGGCTGCGGTCATCCAGCCAGCGGAGCCGCCGCCTACGATGACTATTTTTTGAATGCTTTGCGAGGGATTACTGTTCATAGTTTATCTTCTTAACGGGCCGGAGATTGCACATCAAATGCAACTACCAGGCGTTCGCCTTGTTCAAAGGGAACGGTGGAGTGCCATATGGTGGAGGGAAACAACACCACATTGCCCACAACCGGTTTAATTTTTAAAGTGGGTGATAAGTTTAGGTTGAGCTCCGGAGGCGGAGTGCCAAACTGGATGAAGCCCGCATCAGGAGTGCCTGGATTGCTCATTTCAGGGAGCTGTAAATGCAGAGCAGAACTTATCCAGCCCTTTGGATGAGTATGGCTAACGTTATAACCCTGTCGTTGCAACCTTACCGACCAGCTGCCAGAGAATTTTATATTGCCATCAATGGCAGCCGCTCTGGGCTTGCCTAATAACGGATGGGTTTTCTCGTCATGCTCAGGCAGCTGAGCTACGTAACGGCTGACAGTCTGTTTTAGTTTGTCTCGCAGGGTTCTTAAAATAGGTTCATGGCGCAAAAACAGGTGCTGATCCGTTTGTGTGCCGCCTCTAACCGATTGCTCGATGAAAGGAGAGCGTGAGGAATGCAGCTTGTTCAGGCATGTCTTCAGCTCAATAAGTTCGCTTTCGCTTAAATGAACCGGCATCGACTTAACCAGTTCATCATTATGTTCGAGCCAGGCAAAATAGGGGCTGTCGGTCAGCCGCCAGATGAGCGATAAATATGGAATAAAAACCAAGGCTGAGGACTTTGCGACCCTGCGCATGGCGATGGTTTCAGCCGTCTGAAACTGTTGTTGTTTTATAAAGTATCTGACCAGAGCCAGATCCAGCGCGGTATCATCAATATGCTGAGCCTGCTGTAACAGCGGGTTAAGCTGCCCGGTCTGGCCTGACTCAATCGCCAGAATAATACTGGCAATCTTGGCAAAGCGGGTGAGTGCCGATTGCTTACGCATGTTTTCAATGAGCTGTTGCGCGTTATCCCAGTCTTTGTTCTGCACTAATAAATTAAAATAGTGCTGATGTAGTTGCGCGTGTTGCGGTTGCTGGTTGATTGCCTGTTGGAAGCTGTTTAAAAAAGTGGCGTCATCGCCCTGGGTATATTTGAGCGTGGCCAACAATTTGTGCCCTTCCACCCAGTCCCCATGAGTTTGCAGTTTCGATTCCAGAAACTGGTGTGCCTCTACCACACTACCTTGTGACGCTACTGCCAGTGCATAACCATGCCAGGCGTTGCGCAGGGCCGGATTGAGCCGGGTAATTGTGGCGAAGGTTTCGGTGGCGCTAAAACCCGCCAGTAACTGACTCTGAGCGAGCGCTAATAAGGCGTCGGTATTATCGGGTTGATGTAATAAAAACGCTTCAAATGCGGTGATTGATTCGGGGACCAGTTGCTCCTCGAATTGTAGCTGGCCTAACAGCAAGCACTCCGCTTCGGTGGCCTGGTTGTTTTCAAGCTTATGACTGAGTTGCGCTATCGCTTGTTGCGTTTGCCCACTTGTGAGCAAGGCGTTTACTTGCGTGGTCAATTTTCCTCCCGCCGATCGAAAAAAGCAGGTAGCAAAACCGCTACCTGCTCATCGACTATAGCTAATATTCCGGCATTAGAATAATAGTCTTACTGATGCACTCAGGTTTCTGCCTAACACTGGTTGTGCAGAAATCACACCGTTATCGGCATCTACCACACCACTTAAACCTCGCAGGGCAAATTCGTCGGTCAGGTTTTGCCCGATGATGGCGAATTCAAGGTTAGGAGTAGGGCGATAAGAAATGTTGCCGCCGAAAATAGGTTTGTTTTCGGTTTCAACACCGGCACCGTTACGGTTTCCGTACTGTCCGGACATGTTCAGACCCACTCTTATCTGGTCTGAAATTTCATAGGAAGACGTTACCGCATAGGTTAATTCCGGGATATCATTAGCTGGCCCCCAGGTGCCGCCGTTTGGCTTTTGCTCGGCGTCAGTATAGGTGGCATTAGCGATTACCGATAAGGCATCCCAGCGTAATGTGCCGTAGAACTCAAAACCCACTGTACGGTATTCGTTGTCCAGAATACAGCCGCCGTCAGGACAAGCTGGTGTTGAGGTTGGCTCATAGTTACTTTGGGTAAAGTCACCTTTCAATAAGGTAAATTCAACGGTGTAGTCGGTTTCACCCAGGTCACCACGGTTTTTCACGCCAATCTCATGTTGATTCACTTCATCCACAGCCGCTACGCGACCAGCCTGAGTTAATGAACCATCCGGTTGAATCTTACCGCTAACGGTCTGACGGTCTGAGTTGAAACGGTTGCCTTTCGAAGTGCGTACAAAGAAGCTGGTATCTTCGTTAAATTTGTACAAACCGCCAAAGGTGTATGAAGTATAGCTTTCAGAGTAGTCCGGGTACTCTTCTTTACCATCCGCCATCAGGGTTGGAATGGCCACACCATCAATAACGGTGTCAAATGACTCACCGCTCGACTGCACGGTATAACCTGAAGCATCGACGGTATCCCGGCGCACACTACCGTCAACAATGAAGTCATCCAGTTCTAACTCAAGTGCTACATAAGGAGCCGTATTGGTGTATTCCAGGTCGTATACACGAGCACAGCAGTCACCCCAGTTGTCGTTAAAACCAGCCAGACCGTTGGCGGTTAACTGATTGCCTGCGGCATCAAACAGATCCAGCTGCGCCGGGTTGCTGCTGCCCGCTTCGCGGAAGTTACGGTTGGTGTGCCAGTCCATTGCGATTTTCTGGTTCATGTAGAAGTAACCAGCACGGGCATTTAACGTAGCACCATCAAGCGCAAACTCTTTTGAGATGGTGAGGTCGTTTACAAAGCTGCCAACATCGTTGATATCAGTGCGAACGTTAGTGTTGGTATCAATATAGGGCTTGTTGTATAACTCACCTGCCATCGGGCCATTGGCGTAACGGATTGCATCCACAACTGAGCCGTTAACTGTAGAGCCAATAACATTGGAAGTCATTCCAGGGCCGTGGAAGGGTTCGGTGAATGCACCGCTCATATCGGTCCAGCGCATTTTGTTATCCACCATGATGTCGTTTTCCATCACATAGTGAACTTCGTTGCCTAATGCCAGCGCTTCGGTAGTGATGCCCGACATATTAACCCGCTCCACCGCGCCTTCGTTATTTACGATAAGGAAGCTTTGGTTCAGGGTAGAGAAGTTGGAGGCTGAACGACCATCCATGCCAGGATAAGGCCTGACATCAGAAATCTTATTGTTGCTGATGTTGGCATAAGCCAGTGAGCCGGTGTAGAACGGTTCCTGAGTATCAGCCGCTTTCAGATAGAAACGAACATAACTTTCATCGTCTTCGAGGTACTTGGTCAGGTTAGCTTTTAACTGCATGCTTTCAGAGGTATTAAAGCCATCATCCAGCGGGCCGCGACCGGTTTTCATGTAGCCGCCAACGTGGTAAATCACTGAGTCTGAGGCTGAACCGCCGTAACGAAAATCAACGCGTTTTTCGTCATAGCCGATACCGGTAGAAAGGCCTACATAGCCGCCTTCCACATCACCGATGTGTGAAATGTAGTTAATGATGGCGCCAGGGGCTTGCGAAGCAAAGGTCGCTGCGGTACCGCCGCGAACAGATTCAACCCGGGCTGTTGAGGCATCAAATCGTGTCCAGTAATCGTTGTTACCAAACTGCATATCACCAAACAGCACTGTAGGCAGGCCGTCTTCCTGAATTTGCACGAAGGGTGAACCGCCGGTTGCTACCGGTAAACCGCGCACCGCGATATTGGCATTACCACCCGGGCCATTGCCGCCGTTGGCCTGAATACCAGGGATCAGGCGGAATAACTCAACTTCAGAGTTAGGTTTAAAGTTCTGGATCACTTCGTCATCGATACTGGTAACTGCTACCGATGATTCAATCTGTGTACGTCCACCGACTGTGCCGGTTACAACAATGGTTTCAAACGCATCATCTTCAGAAGTTTTAGTATCATCAGCAGCAACGGCAGTATAACTAACCCCAAGCATGACTAATGTAATGGCAGATGCCAGTCGGTCTTTGGCAAACGTCGGTTTTAACGGTGTGGTCATTTACGTTCTCTCTATCTCTATCAAACCCTAAGCTTCGTAAGCTGTCTGCTTACACTACCGAAGCTCCGAATACTACTCAAGTCCATGCTTAATCGTTTAAGCTTGTTAAAATCTTAGTGTTAACGTTTGCCCTTGTAAAGTTTTTGTAATAAAAAATATCAAAAAATAGTCGTAATGCGAGCTGGTTGTTATGTAACCAATTGTTTAGCAATAAAATAATTTTTTTGAATTGTTACTATTTTACTTTGATTTGTTCAGTAGCTTTGTAGCTACTAAATATTGAAAAGAAATGCTGCTGCGAACTGCTTTGTTAGTCTTGAGTAGTGAGTGGCGCTCGTAACTATTCCTCATATTCAGCATTGGGTTTTGTTAATTTTAAACGAAATGATTTTATTCATATTTTATTTATTTTCAATAAGATGCATATTTGCTTTTAGCGATGAAAAAAGAGAGTTGATGTTGAAATATTCTTTGGCGGGAGCATATTGTTTCTTTATGCAACATGAATTTTCGCGGATTTTGCAAGTTAATTAATCAAGTGAAATAGTCGAAATCTGACAGGTTTTCACCAGTGAAGTTAACGAGTCTTGTTTTGTGGATTTCGAGCTGGACGAGACTACATACCTTCCTTGCTTTCAGTTTCAGTTAATCTTATTACATAATTTTAACGAAAATAATTGACATGCGAGGTGTAACGTTTTACCTTTTCTTCATCTTAATCGATTAATCTTTGGTGGGAAGTCCCTCTAAAGAGATTTATTAGAGGGTGTTGCTCTTGAAAACCGTCAACCATTTGAAAACTGTTGCGTCTTTAATTGTCGTTCTGACAAACCTTGGGGTTGTTGAGGCTGCTAATGCCGGCTCTGTGCACAAACTTAATTCGCCGGATGGCGATATCACCGTTACCGTTAATGCAGAGAAGCAGGTTAGCTACTCTATTAATTTAAATGGACAACCCCTACTTACGCCTTCGGCGATCGATTTAGCCATTGAGGGTAAACCGGGACTTACTTCAGGCGTTACGATAGACGATGTGGCTTATCACGAGCACTCACAGGTGCTGTACCCTGAGGTCAGAGTCAAGTCTGCAAAAATCGTTGATGAGTACCAGGCTATGACTGTTGCCTTCTCCAACGGCTATACAGTTGAATTCAGAGCCTACGATAATGGTGTTGCCTATCGGTTTGTCACTGACTTTGAGCAACCTGTTACGGTATTGAATGAAACCGCTGAGTTTAACTTTTCCAGCAGCGCCACGGTCTACTATCCGCTGGAAGAGAGCTTTTATTCACACAATGAGCGCAGCTATCTCCATCAGGCGATAGGCGAGATTAAACAGACCGATCTGGCAAGTACGCCTACACTGGTCGATGCTGGTTCCGCAAAGGTTCTGATTACCGAAACGGCCTTGCGTGATTATGCCGGGTTGTGGTTGTTAGGTAATGGTAAAGATGGCCTGAAAGGTACCTTCCCACAGCAACCTACCAAGGTTGTGGATGGCGAACCAGAGTGGATCGACCGTAATCAACCTGTTGTTGAACGAGCGGATTACATCGCTAAAACCGATGGCAAGCGTGCTTACCCATGGCGAGTTCTGGCAATAGCAGAAAACGATGCAGAACTGCTCACCAACCAACTCACTTATCAGCTTGCTATCCCCAGTAAAATCGAAGATACCTCGTGGATTAAGCCCGGTAAGGTAGCCTGGGACTGGTATAACGCTAACAACTTAAGGGGCGTGGATTTTGAAGCCGGCCTTAACACCGAAACTTATAAGTTTTATGTGGATTTTGCCTCAGAGCACGGTATTGAATATGTCATTCTTGATGAGGGCTGGTACCCGCTGGGGGATTTGATGGGCTCAGTGCCTGGATTCGATGTGCCAGAAATCATTGCCTATGCCAAAGAGCGTAACGTTGGCATTATATTGTGGACGACCTGGCTCACTCTGGAACAGCAGTTTGATGAGGCTATGGACCGCTTTGCCGAGTTAGGTGCGGTGGGCATTAAGCCAGACTTCTTCCAGCGTGATGATCAGGAAATGGTTAACTTCTACTGGAAGATTGCCGATGAAGCTGCCAAGCGTCATCTGTTAGTGGATTTCCATGGCGCCTACAAGCCGGCAGGCCTGCGTAGAACTTATCCTAACGTTATCTCTCGCGAGGGTGTAAAAGGCCTGGAATGGAATAAGTGGAGTCTGGATAGCACGCCTGAACATAATACCACATTGCCATTTATTCGCATGGTAGCGGGACCAATGGATTATACCCCTGGAGCGATGTCTAATGCTGTTGGACCAGCCGCCTATGAGCAGATCCAATACAGTGGTAAAGCCCCCGATCATGCCGACTTTACCATCCGTTTTAACCGCCCCATGAGCCAGACAACCCGGGTGCATCAGATGGCGATGTTTACGGTGTTTGAGAGTCCTCTGCAAATGATGGCGGATAGTCCGACGCAGTATCTGGATAACCCGGAGTGTGCCGAATTCATTGCCAGCGTACCCAGCGTTTGGGATGAATCTATCGCACTGAACGGGCAGATAGGAGACTACGTTACCTTCGCCCGACGCTCTGGTTCTGAGTGGTTTATCGGGGCTATGTCGGATGAACATTCTCGTGCAATGAAAGTTAAGTTGGATTTTCTACCACTAGGCAGTTACGACATTGAGATTTTCCAGGATGGCATTAATGCAAATAGATTTGCTGAAGATTATAAGAAAATCACCAAAACCGTTACTAACCAGGATAGCCTCACGATAAATTTGGCTTCAGGTGGCGGTTTTACTGCAAGGATTACTCCACGAAACTAAATTAGTGCCCTGGTTTTGAGGTGTTGTTTAGGGACATCATTGGATTCGAGGATGAATCAATTTATAGAGTCCAACACCGTCTTTGATGATATTTACATCTAACCTTTGGAATGTGGTAGCGGGTAAGGAAACGTAAATATTCAGCTGCCATTTATAGTTGTTGATATTGATGTCTGTGATGTGGAACCCAGTTTGGATGGTGAAAAAGCAAGGCGGGCTCTGGCCCGCCTACTAATCTATTTGCACACTACTAAGGCTTGGCCTATTACTCGCCTTCTGCCTCTGCTTCAGGTTTCAGTGGTTACAACGCCGTCTTTCTTGCCGCTTTCAGACAGGAACTCTACGCCTTTTACCAGATTTTCTTCAGCTACTTTGCTTGCCAGTTCCTGTTGTTTGGTACGCATTACCTGCCACCGGCTTGCGCCAGTTGCCGGATTTCATCGGTTTCAAACATCATGGTGTCGTTCATGCCGTTTGGACTATTAAAGTTTACTATTGTTAATTTTTTTAGTTCAACTGTTTTGAGCTGTTTGGCAATACCATCCCCCCTTACAACTCTTTTACAATAGTAGTTGAGGGCCATTAACTAATGGAGAAAGAGATAAGTCAAAATTAGTGTCGTGAATGTCCGGAGTTTGTCTGGAGCGGACTGGCGAGTCAGAGTATCCAATGTCCGCTTTACGCTCATAGCTGCCTGTTAGATGGAGTCTAAACCTACTCATCGAAACTGTGATATTAGATATGAGCTACGGCACCTCAGTCCCCCCCAATTAACTGAGTTAATTTAATTGGGGGACTGAAGCTTTTTTGTTATCGCTGACTATTTAATGCACGTGTAGGTGTATCATTAATAATGAAACTTCTCTAGTAGGATCAAAGCAAGTTCTTGCATTTTCCTAGTTCTATAATTCCATTAGGAGTTTATTTCAGAATCAATTGCCCTTATTCGTGCATTGCTCTTAGAAATTTCAGCTTGCTTATTCGCTATCTTATATTGTGCGCTCTCTAAATCACCTTGCAGCTTTGAAACAGGCTTTTTGGCGTTTGAAAAAATAAGGTTGCGAACTTTTTTAGCCGGTATGACGTTGTGGCGGCCTTTGTCTATGTCGACAATTTCTCTCAAAGTTACTATCGCGCCATATTCTTTCGTGAACAATAAGCGTTTGTCAGAGGAAGGGTTAGAGTTGTCGCCAAAGGGGTTGAGTTGACGGTATAAGGTGATACGTGTACTGGCGGTCTGTTTCGGCGCAAGAGGCTTACCTCCAAAATCAAATTCTAACTCGGTCAATCGGATTTCACCGGCACTGTCAGAGTCTAGCTCTAAGTCAACATACCCCTTTTCAATATAAAGTTTTGAGTTGTTAGTAAGAGTTATGGTTAGGTAAACTTCATTATTGAAGTCTTTAATATTTAATTCGATATCGGTGAGGTTGAATTCAGGTCTCGAGATGCCGTAAGTATCACTGGACGAATTGTTTCGTATATTTTTTTCGATGTCCGTTGCTTCACTGAGTATGTTTTTGACTCTTTCAAAATTAGCTTCAGCAGCAACCAAGTCTTCTTTTATCCGAACGATTTTACTATTTAGTTGGTTGATATTTCTCTGTTCAGCGTTTACTTGGTTAGTCAGTTGCGCTTTTTCAGCAAGTAGGTTTTCTTCGTTGTTGCAACCACTTAATAAGGTGATAGAACTAATGAAGATAGCGATTAAAAAGTGTCGGTTTAGTGGTGTGTTCACGTGGACTCCCTTTCGTTGATAAATTGCCAAGAAACGACAATTCAAAATTTCCATAAAGATAAAATAACTTACGTTGTGAGGCACTATTCTACCAAATATGTACATGAGCTTGCATATAACCTGCAATTCTCATCATGAGGCCTCACTCATGCCGTTTAAGTCTCGGGTCAGACATATGGGCAGTTGCTTTCTCAAAGACACCCATAGCCCTTGCAGCGTTGTAGCTTGACGGTGAAGAAATAGCCCACGCTTTTTTATTTTTAAAATTCTTTGCTTCCGATAATATTTTTTCCTCAGTCCATTTTATGAATCGATTGGGATGGGGCTTTGGTCTCTCAAGTAAATCCGCGGCGTTCTCTAACCATCCATTTCTTTGAGCAGCAATATAAGAACCCTTATCTTCGCTTTTCCACTGTGTCCAGGTTTTAAACTTTGCTACTCTATTAAGTACATCTTCTAGCGTGTACTTTACCTTAGGGTTCCTCATGTGATTAGTGCAAGCCTGAAACCATCCATTGTTTCGTGCGGCGCTATATGCAGAATTATTGGCTTCTTTCCATTTTGTTTTGGTTTTGTAATTTAATGCGTCTTTAATGCATGCCGTTTCCGTCCATTTTTGATTTCCTGAACGCATGTGGGATGTACAGCTTTCATATACACCAAGTTTTTTCGCTGCATAGTAGGATCTGGGATGCCCTTCCATCCACTTACTTTTAGTATCGTATTCTCTAGCCAAGTTGTGACATTCTTCGGGTGTGAACACAAAAACTCCTTTTTCTAACTATATTAAACTCTTCCACCTAGGGGTTTTGCGCCCATCCCCTCGAAATCGGCATTAGGAATTAAAACATTGAGTCTGTTATGATTATGAAAAAATAATCAGGACTATATGCCATCGCTGCTGAACAAACAAAACGCATTCAAATACTCACGTCGTTTGAAGTCAAAGAACTTTATGCTCTCCCCAACTTTAGTCACTCCGACAGAGAAGACTACTTTTCACTCGACAAGGAAACTCAGAAACTGGTCAATACGTTGAGGCAAACAGAGACCAGAATCTATTTTATCCTCTTATTGGGTTATTTCAGATCCAGACCAATAATTTTCAATTTTACATTCTCAGATGTTGAACCTGACTTTAACTACGTTAAAGCAAAATATTTCAGCGATAAAAGCGTTCAAGATGAAGATATTCCACCGCGAACCAAAACAGCGTTAGTTAGAAAACTTCTGACTTATACAGGCTTCTCCGTTTACCAGAGCAAGAATGACAAGGCACCTTTACTCAAAAGGCTCAATGTCGTTGTTAAAATCAATCAAGAGCCAAGATATGTGTTTGATGAATGCATTGCTTACTTTGGACAAAACAGGATTGCGTTAGCTGGTTATACGACACTTCAAGATATCATATCGAGTGTACTTTCTAGTGAGCGTAGTCGCATTGAGTCTGTCCTGAACCAAAACCTAGGCAGTGATACAAAAGCTACGCTTCTTAGATTGCTTGATTCCAAAAGCACGTTCACAGATCTCGCTATGTTAAAGCGCATGGCGAAGGATTTTTCAGCCAGCCAAATATCACAAGAACTAAAGACGCATAAAATCATACGTGCGCTTTATCCAGAAATTAAGACACTGATTGCTGAATTAGAGCTGTCACCGAAAAACCTTGAATACTACGCGTCTTTAGTAAAACACAAGTCGGTTTATAAGTTAAAAAGACATGCTGATAGTCAAACCTTGTTATATCTTGTTTGTTATCTATTCTTCAGGTACCGCGAAACTAACGACAACCTCGTTTCTGCATTTATCTATCTCGTCCGAAAGCTTGCTGAAGGAGCAAAGAGTCACGCCAAACAGGGAGTTATCGAAGATATAAACATTGTCAGAACAAAATTGAAATCGGCTGGCAGTCTGCTGAATTACTTCATTGACAGCGATATTGACGATGCATTGACCTTTGGCGATGTACGCAAAAAAGCCTTTAAGTTGCTACCTGCTGAGAACATTAAATTGCTTAGCGAACATCTTGATAGCAATGATTTTGATGGGCGTAAATATGAGTGGCAATTTATTGATAAACAGTCAAGCAAGGTGAGTAAACTTCTACGCTCCTTGTTCATGGCCATAGACATTGAGTTTATCCATTTAAAAGATGATTTACATAATCAGTATGTAACGTTGCGCTCTGAACTCAGTGAATGCAAGGCTGTTAGAACCATCAACCTAGACTTGGTACCCAAAGGTGACCGAGGGTATTTGCAAGGAGAAGTTTCTAAGCAAATAGCTATTCGTTTTGAGTACTTCCTGTATCGTAAAGCAGAGCAACTATTTCAAAACAATAGCCTTACCGTAAAAGAGAGTGTCAATAATCGTAGTCTGAGTTCAGATTTAATCCAGCCAAAAGAATGGCAAAACAAAGACGATATTATTGAAAATACAGGGCTTGATAAACTATCAGCACCAATTAACCAAACCTTGGATGAGAAGCAGTATCAGCTTGAAGTGAAATTGAAAGAGGCTGGCACACATATATTCAGTGGTGACAACAAATACGTCGAAGTTATACCTGGTAAGTCAGAACTAAAATGGTCTATCCCAAATAGCCGCTGGCAACAAACGGTTGATAACCCTCTCTATAATCAAATTCAGCATATGGGTATTGTCGAGCTTATGCTGTTTGTTGACGAAAAAACTAATTACCTCAATGCTTTTACACATATCGCTACCACAAAACAAAAATCATCAGTAGACAAAGAAGATCTGGTTGCCTGCATACTCGCCAACGGTACGAATTACGGCCTATATAAAATGGCCAATATCTCCGACCGTTCGATGGGAAAGTTGCGCAGTGTTAATGATAGTTACATCAGATACGAGACGCTGAAAGAGTCTAATGATCAGATCTCTAATGCCATTGCTATCCTGCCAATATTTGCTTACTACCATATTGATGACAATCAGTTATTTTCAAGCATCGATGGTCAAAAATTCGAGTGTAGGATCAACACCTTTAAAGCCCGTTATTCATCCAAGTATTTTGCCAAAGGCAAAGGTGTCTCAGCGCTGACGTTAGTGTCAAATCATGTGCCAGTGAATACTCAAGTTATTGGCGCGAATGAATATGAAGGTCATTTTGCATTTGATTTGCTTTACAACAATACCTCTGAGATACAGCCAAATACGTTATCCACCGATAACCACGGCACGAATAACGTCAATTTCGCTATTTTAGATTTCTTTGGCTACACCTTTGCGCCTCGATACGCAAAAATGAAACGAGTGTTTTTTGACTTATTTGAAGTTACTGAAGAAGAAGGTGGCCGAATTCAGTTAAAGAAAGACGTTAACTATAAATTAGTGGCTGAAGAATGGGAAAACATTCAACATATCCTTTGTTCTCTTAGCCAAAAGACAACTACTCAAAGCACCATCATTAGAAAGCTCAGTAACGGCAAGAGTCGCACGTTGTCAGCTTTGCATGAGTATGATCGTCTAATTAAAGCGATTTACGTTTTGGAGTACGTTGATAGCTCAACACTACGCCATTATGTTCAGCAAGCGTTAAATAGAGGGGAAGCCTATCACCAGTTAAAACGAGCCATTACCTCAGTCAATGGTAATAGATTTCGTGGTGGTAACGATTATCAGGTGTCTCAATGGAATGATTGTGCGCGGCTCATTTCAAACTGTATTATCTATTATAATTCTGCCTTGTTATCAGCCTTTTTGAAGATCCAAGAAAGAAACGGTAGACAAGATGTGGTAGATATTATTTCTAAACTATCACCGGTTGCTTGGCAGCACATCAACTTGAACGGAGAGTATGCCTTTAACAAAAATCGTAAAGCGATTGATTTGGCAGGTTTGCTTAGTGGTGTGGAGCCTCTGCAAAGTGAATAATAGTTCAATGAGTTGCTTTCTTATAATCACATTGCTAAATAACGATAGAAAGTTGCTTTAGATATAGAAAGTGAATTACAAATAGACTCTATAGAAAGTGAATTATTTTGGTGCATCTGCTTTGCCATCTGGACTTTAGGGTTGTTGATACCGATTTTAGGTCTACCGCCATTCCGTCCTCGTGCTCTTGCAGCAGATAAACCAGCATTGGTCCGCTCTTGGATTAATCGTCTCTCAAATTGCGACAATGCACTAAATATATTGAACATCAACTCACCTGAAGCTGTTGTTGTATCAATAGCACCGTCCTGGATCGATTTGAATCCAATGTCTTTTTCAACTAATGACTCAATCAAATTGATCAAGTGAGACATTGAGCGGCCAAGACGATCTAATCGCCATACTATTAAAATGTCTCCAGATGACAATGTATCAAGACATTTATCTAATCCTGGTCGAGTTGATTTTGCTCCCGACGTTTTATCGGTAAAAATATGTTCAGGAGCACACCCGTTGTTCATTAACGCATCGATCTGTAGATTTAAGTCTTGATCAGATGTACTTACTCGAGCATACCCTATTTTGAGCCCCATAATCTTATTTACATGTTGAAAAATGACTTTATGAGACTATATTAAATGAGATGGGTTTATAAAACAAATAGAACCAATAAAATCAGACCGAGCGGAGAAAATACTTTTCACTCTCATAAAACGGTCGTTTTTTAATACTTTCTTGTTTGATGAATTTATTGATTTAGTATTAATTTAATTAGTTTCTTCATTGAGATACTGACGCTATCATTAACACAGCAGTAGGTGTAAATAGAGGAAGTTCAAACGTCGGCGTTGAACTAAAAGGTATTACCATTGCATAGACTTGAGAAAGAGTTGCTCGACTTAGTTCAATCCGATACGCGCATATTCAGGTTTATTGAACACTCGTCATTGGACGGTATGTGGCATTGGGACTTGGAGAACGCTGAACACTTTTTGGTCCATATTTTTCTTGGTCGAAAGATCGGATCTTGGAACAGGCAATTAGTTCAATTTCTTAAACCGAGTTCAGGTTAGTTAGACCGTCAAGTTCCTTTAGTAATCACGCGACTATACTTTAGGTATGGTCGTAGCTCGTGATATCAATTCCCAGCGTTAAGAACTTAGTTAATAACTTTATTACTTTCTGGCAAATTTTTTAAACAACGTCTTTACAAATTTGCAGATCATTTCTATGGTTATTTTGTGGTATGGACTTTCCAATTGGAAAGCCGTATGACGTTGTGTGGAACTCGCCTTGATTTTTTTGAGTTATTTTGTAGGTTCAAGTAAAACATGTGTTTGCTTTAAAGGTCCAGTTATCTGTTAGGCATTGATGTAACTCATTTTCTGCTGTCATGAACATTAGTAGCAATTTGAATTTCTGAAAAAGGTGGGCATCCTATAGACAGGACCTTACCAAGATTAACTTCGCATTTGTTCTTGGTAACTACTTTTCCAAAAAGGACTGTGAAATGCTACAAGAATCTATTGCTGTAAAAGATGTAAGCCCATTCCATATATCAACTCCATCAGAACTACTTGAAACACCTAAAGAATATCAAGATCTCGTTAAGAGGCAATTGACTGCCCATGCTGAAGGGGAACTTTCTGGAGCTGATGACTATGTAAAATTGTTTTACTTTTTGACAAATGACCCCTACGAGAAAGCAGTGTGCTGCGAATTAGCCAAGGATGAACTTGACCACTATCAAAGAGCTGCGGACATTTTATTAGATATTGGTATAGATACGTCATTTATGCTATCGCAAAACTTGAACGATAGAGCGTTCTACGCGACCGAAGCCGTAAAAAGTTGTCGAAATTGGGCTGAAAGAGCATTGATTTCGACTCTTGTAGAAGACGCTGTAATTGATGTCCTAGAGGAAATGGCTCAAAGTTCCTACAGGCCTATTGCTGACATGTGCCCTCATGTTTTAAAGGATGAAAAACTGCACGTTGGGCATGGATTCAGGATTACGAGGAGCATGTGTAAGACGAAAAATGGATTCAAGCAAATTCAAGAAGCTCTTATAAGAATGTGGCCAGTAACACTTGATACCTTTGGCAGAAGTGATTCCCCAAGGTCAGAATTGTACGTGAAATACGGGTTGAGGCAAAAGTCATATTCCGTTGCACGCAACGAATTTGCGGAAAAGGCCAGAAGAAAATTAGAAGCTCTTGGACTTCATGTACCAGACGATACTGCAAACAGAAAGTTTCTCTAATCTTATGCTAGAAGGATTTGCTTATGAAAGATGTTACCAAAAATGCAATATTTAAAAGGCTTAACGGTGACTTTGAATATTATGCTCGTTATCAACGGATTAAACAAATTAGTTCAAGAGTTAGAGTGTCAGAGTATTTAATCACTACAGCGTGCAATATAAGGTGTAAAGGTTGTTGGTTTTTTGAATATGACTTTGACAAAAGAACAAAAGATTTGTCCAAAAAGGATGAAATTAAAAAGTTTCTTATCTCTGAGAGGAATAGAGGTATCAATACTAGTCTGATTATAGGAGGCGAGCCTACGCTCCATCCCAAAAGACTCGAATTATTTGCTGAGATTATGGAGTTTAATAGCATATCAACCAATGGTCTTAAAGCTTTGCCCAAAGAAGGCTTTAAGGATTTTTCGGTTTTAATCTCTTTGTTTGGTGGTGGCTCTCTAGACGATGACCTGCGAGCGATCAAACCTAACGGAAACTCCTTTTCGGGTCTATTTGAGACTGCTCTTAAGAACTATAAATATGATCCGAGAGCCCATTTCATTTTTGCAGTGACTGAAGATGGAATTGCTCATATCGAAGAGACAGTGAGAAAAATATCGGAAAATGGAAATACAGTCTCAGTTAATTTTTATAGTAAGTATGGTACGAGCGATCCACTCCGGACCAAGTACGAAAAAAGATTACTTGATGAAATTTTGCGAGTCAGGGAGTTGTTTCCAGAGACACTCGCTAGCCACCCTTACTACATTGAAGCTATGGTAACAGGGAAAAGTCACTGGGGAGATTTTGGATATGATGTTTGCCCCAGTGTGAGTGTAGACCATCCACAAAATGCTGAAAGAATTAAGAACGGTAATGCTGTACTTCCAGGATTTAATGCCTACGCCTCAGACTGCAAAACGGTAAACTTTTGCTGCACTTCAGGACATTGCGAGGATTGTAGAGACAGCCAAGCTGTAATGAGTTGGATAATGATAAATCAAAAGAGATTCGTCAAAGATGAAAATCTACTCAAAATATGGATTGAGATTGCAGAGAGCTATTGGCATCAATTTGTATGGGCTCATGATTTCCGCTATTCCGCGCCATCATTGCAAACTAGCGAAAATCTTAATCTGAGAAATCAGCACCATCTTCTAAAGGAGGTTGGCTAATGCAATCTATGCAAAGCGTTCAGGAGCAGAAAGAATATTTGCCAGACGTAGGCTACATCATTGAGTCCCAATTACTCTTAAGTGAGAAGGAAGTAGTAGATGGAGCCAAGTTCATTGGCGATTTAAATCCTGTACATAATGACCCAGATAACGAACAAACAATTCGTCTTGGAGGGATTATTGCAAGTGGCAGCCATATCACTGCAGTATTTTCCGCTCTTCTTCCTACTCACTTCATGAAATTTGGTCCTATGCTTGGAGCTCACATGGATGTAAAGTTCACAGCACCGATAAAACCCAATACAATCTACACTATGAATTGGGTTGTACAGTCAAAGGAGTATAAAAAGAGTCTCGGCGGTACAATTTACGCCAATGCGGGTACTATTATCGATCCAGCTGGCAATGTGACAGTTAGAGCAAACGCAAGCATCATCCTCTACTAGAACTATTTAGAGGGGTGTTGATTGCTAACCCGAAAACGCCCCTCAAGTTTACTTGTTATTATTCGTTCTGAAAATTCAGATGCCGTTGAAGCAGCGATGACAAAGCATATCTGCGGCTCAACTACTGTCCATGCTGATGAAAATGCCGCTTATGATGTATTGAGTGCATACTAAAATAGTACCGACTAAACACACCAGTCAATTGATCTACATGTATCAACTCTCGATATGTTTCTAATTGTTTTGAAGTATTCAAGTGTTTAACAAGTCATTGTTGAAGAGTTGAGAGAGATAGTGGCTTCTTTAGGAAGTCGGTAGCGCTCAATACCATTGATGTCTGGTAAGTAAACATCTAGCACAATGATATCTGGTTTATACAATTGGCAAAACTTAACTGCACTTTTACCGTTTGCAACAATACGGATTTTCTTTAATGCTGTGAGGTTGTTTGATATAAGTTCAGAAGTAATGGCGTCATCTTCAACAATCAGAAGTTGACCTGCGAGTAGCTTATTTACATCTTTAGACATGTGGACACCTCACAACTTTGTCTACTAGTAGTAATAGTCTTGGCGATGTCTACCATTAGTCAAAAGACTATTTCACTGTACGCGCAGTTATTGCTTGAACAAGCATGAGGGTCATTCTCACAGCAGAAGCTTTTATCATTTTAGTTATCTATGCCTATTTTTAATTATTTGGCAGTTTTTCGAAGAATTCACAAAAAGCGCGTTCATTTGGCCGTCATCATTCTGATGCCGATTTCGAGGGGATGGGCGCAAAACCCCA
>Ga0208815_1000179_pt1 | contig 20587 bp, 13 predicted proteins | sample Virmet3438_5245_FD_185733 | JGI IMG/M metagenome (GOLD analysis project Ga0208815, IMG submission 185733) | Marine viral communities from the Southern Atlantic ocean transect to study dissolved organic matter and carbon cycling - metaG... | ecosystem: Environmental > Aquatic > Marine > Oceanic ... | reverse complement strand
GCCACCTCGCGAGTGTCGATGGCAGAAAGTAGATTTCCAATCTAACTTAACAGGGGTTCGATTCCCCTCACTCGCTTTTGGCTTTTGGCCCGTACGCGGATACCCATTAGCCGTCTAGACGGTGGGAAAGACCACAAAATGATTAATTTAATTTGTGCACGATGATGATTTATACCTTTAGTAATTTTTAAATATATAAAAAATGGCACATCAAAATGCTAATGAGCCGCTCGCTGATCTGACGCGGCCTGGTCAATCGAACTCGACAGGTGATGCAAGAGCCCTTTACCTCAAGCTCTTCTCAGGAGAGATGTTTAAAGGCTTCCAACACAATGCGATAGCTCGTGACCTCGTTATGAAGCGTACCTTGACGAACGGTAAATCTTTACAGTTCATCTACACAGGTCGCACAACTGCTGAGTACCATACTCCAGGTAACAGCATACTAGGTAACTCTGATGGTGCACCTCCAGTAGCTGAGAAGACCATCACAGTTGATGATCTACTTATCTCTAGTGCATTCGTTTATAACCTAGATGAAACTCTGGCTCATTATGATTTGAGATCAGAAATATCTCGTAAGATTGGTTATGCTCTAGCTGAGAAATATGACCGTTTAATCTTTAGAGCTATCACACGTGGTGCTCGTGCTGCACACCCAATCACAAAGGCTAACTTTGTAGAGCCAGGTGGTACACAAATCCGTGTAGGTACTAATAACCAAGCATCAGATGCTTATGTACCAGCTTCACTTGTAAACGCTTTCTATGATGCAGCAGCTGCATTAGATGAGAAAGGTGTTAGTTCTGAGGGACGTGTAGGTGTTCTTAACCCTAGACAGTACTATGAGTTAATACAACAAGTAGGAGATAATGGTCTTATAAACCGTGACCAACAAGGTACAGCCCGTCAAACAGGTAATGGCATTGTTGAGATCGCTGGTATTAAGATCTACAAATCTATGAACATACCATTCTTTAGTCAGTATGGTACTAAGTATGGTTCAGCTTCCGCTACTAACCCTGGCGTAACTGATCCTGGTAACTCTGGTTCATTCGTTTCAGCCGCTGTTGAAGATGCAGCTACTGACGTAACAGGAATCAACAACGAGTATGGTGAAGAAACAGAATTCGCTAACTCTTGTGGACTCATCTTCCAAAGAGAAGGAGCTGGTTGTGTAGAAGCAATTGGACCTTCCGTACAAATCACCTCTGGTGACGTATCCGTGATTTATCAGGGTGACGTTATCCTTGGTCGTTTAGCAATGGGTGCTGACTTTGTTAACCCTGCAGCTTGCGTCGAATTGATCGCAGGTGCTGCAGTAGGTTCATCAGGAAACGCTGCATTCTAATTTATATAAGGGGGTCTTCGGACTCCCTTTTTTTTATTCATATTATTTAACATGGCTTTACCTACCACTAACGCTACAACAGAATTACCTGCAGTCAATCAGATCTTAGCGTCGGTTGGTCAGGCACCTGTAACAACTCTTGATCAAACCAACCCAGACGTTGCGATTGCATATGATACTTTAATCCAGGTATCTCAAGAGGTTCAAGCAGAAGGCTGGACATTTAATAAAGAATACGATTATCCATTTACACCTGATAATGATAATCATATTATTTATCCTCCTAATGTTTTACAGATGGATTTAACAGAAGATGATTTAAGAAATGTAACCAACGCTACAAAGAAGATAGACGTCATTCGTAGAGCTGGTAAATATACTAGAATACCTACAAAGCTGACTGTACTACAAAACGGTACAGGAAGTGGTACCAACGGTACTATCTTTAATGTTGCTACTACAACTAATGGATCAGGCACAGGATTCCGTGCTAACCTTACAATAGAAGGTAATGTAGTAACAGCTATTACAGTTGCTGCAGGAGGATCTAGTTATTTGATTGGTGATAATGTAACTATAGCAGCATCAGATGCAACTACCAGTGCAGATGTAATAGGAAGTATATCAGATGCAACACCTGAAAAATCAATGGTATATGATAGACAGAATCATACCTTTGAATTTACAAATTCAGAATATAAATTTAATGTAGTATGGTATTTTGATTGGACAGATCTACCAATACCTATGAAAGATTATATAACTGCTAGAGCTGCCGCTATAACTTCAAGTAGAATTGTAGGGGATAATGCTTTATACCAACAGTTAAAAGCAAAAGAGATAGAATGTAGAACTATAGCTTTAGAATACGAATGTAATCAGGGCCAATTCACTTTCTTTGGTCACCCCAAAGGTGGTAACTATTACAACAGCTACAAACCATACCATGCTTTACAAAGATAATGCCAAATGTCACACAAACAATTCCAAATTATTTAGGTGGTGTATCTAAACAACCTGATACTAAAAAATTACCTGGACAATTATCTGAATGTATCAATGGTTATCCTGATCCTACCTTTGGTCTTATCAAACGACCTGGGTTTAAATTCATTAAAGGTCTTGGTAATGAAAACACTTTAACCAATGCGAAATGGTTTTACATCCATAGGGATGGAGATGAAAAATATATAGGTTGTATCAAAGGTACAGCTATTAATATTTGGAATGTAACTACTGGAGTAGCTGCTACAGTTACGAACAATGGTACTAGTTATCTTACAGGTACTACAGCTAACCATTATGATGTCTTAACTGTACAAGATACTACTATTATCACCAATAAAACAGTTGCAATTACAGCTCAAGCAGATCCAACCTTTAACGCTAATAGAGTTGGTAGTGCTAGAATTAAAGCTATCACACCTAATACAGACTATACTGTTAGTATTACTAAAGGTGGTACAACTCATACTGCTACTGTTACTACACCAGATTCACCGAAAATAGATGTTGTTTTAACAGCATTACGGACAGGTGCAGTTTCTGATTCACATACCTATGCACATACAAATGCAGCTAGTGGTTTAGCTGGTATATCAGGTATAACTGTAACTCAACTAGATACTAGTCTAGAGTTTGAAGGTAATGCTACTTTCACTATAACAGGTAAAGGTGGTCCAGATGCTGAACGATTAGATACATATCAAAACCAAGTTTCAGTTGTTTCAAAGCTACCTGCTAGATCTAAACATCATAGAGTAGTTAAGATTATCAATACAGATACTTCTGATGATGCATATTATTCACGTTTTATAGCTGATGATGCTACGTCAGGTGAAGGTTATTGGGAAGAATATATAGCACCTGATGCATCTCCTGGCCTTACAGCTGCGACTATGCCTCATGAATTAGTCAATACAGGGACTAATGCCTTTACATTTAGACCAGCTACTTGGACTAATAGACTAGTAGGAGATGATACAACTAACTCTCATCCTAGTTTTGTAGGTAAAAAGATACAACAAGCATTCTTTGCAAGTAATAGATTAGGGTTCTTAACAGGTGATAATGTTTCATTAAGTCAGTCTGGGGAGTTCTTTAACTTCTATCACGCCTCAGCGATGACTCAGATCGTCTCTGACCCTGTTGATTTAAGTTGTTCGAGTATTAGGCCAACTTTACTTACAGGCGTTCTACCGACCGCACAGGGGCTAATCCTGTTCAGTAAGAATCAACAGTTCTTGATGTATGCACCTAATGGTATATTCACTCCTAATACAACAATCATACGTGGTATATCAAACTATGAAATGGATATTGATATCGATCCAGTTGATAATGGAACTGATATTGTATTCTTAAGTAAGACACCAGGTTATACTCGTATCTTTAATATGAGGACCAGGGGTCAAGAAATGAATCCTAATGTATTAGATATAGGAAGGATAGTATCTGAATATATACCTGATACAATTACAGATTTACTAGCTAGTCCACAAAACTCTTTCTTAGCTATGTGGGGAGCTTCTATAGATGATGTATATTTCTATAGAACATACAGTGATGGTCAAAAAGATTTGATGCAGTCATGGTTTAAGTGGAAACTACCTGGATTAGTACAAACAATAGCAGTTGATTCTGACGTGCTATACGCTGTTACTATGCAAGGCGGTCAATATACTTTAATCAGTGCTAGTCTTAACCAGACTCCAGAGGAATCTATATTGGTTAACTCTGCTGGTCAGAAAATGAATCCTTGTATGGATTTATATGCTACTGCTAGTTCTGTAGCTTTTGATAACACAACTGATCCACTTAATCCTTTTTCTAAATGTTATATACCATTTAATAATGTATCAGGTTTAACTCCTGTACTTGTTATTGGTAGTACCACATCTGATTTAACGAATGCTACCTTTGTTGAATCTGGTTTTACGATTACACCTACTGTACATTCAGATGGTGGGGGATCTTATTTTAAAGTTCCTTTTAAAGACTTAACTAGTGTAGCAAGTAAAGTAATCGTAGGTTTTAAATATACTTATGATGTAACTTTACCAACAATATTTTTTAGTAATGATCCTAGTGGTACCAGAGCAGATTATACTGCATCTTTAACCATAGCTAGAGTTAAAATCTCTACTGGTTTATCTGGAGTATTAGGTTTTAAACTTAATCGAAAAGGTACGGAAGACTATACTGATGTAAGTCCTGTACCTGATGCAAACTTTTATTTAGCTAACGACGTACCTCTAATAGAGTCAGTATCCGTAGCTAACATCCCTATCCACCAAAAGAATACAAACTTTACTTTAAAAGCTTATAGTGACTCTCCTTTTCCAGTGTCCTTAAATTCTATGATGTGGGAAGGGTATTATTCACCAAGATTTTATCAAAGAGCTTAATGACTACCCAACAAGAACGTGAGATTTTCACAGAAAGAACCAAAGAGATTATAAAAGAAGCTGCTGGAAAAAACAAATTTGCTTATGAATATTTGTGGAAACTTATGTGTATATCTAGAACTGTAGATGACATATATGATAACGATCAAACTGTTACAACAAGTTCTGTTATGTCGGCAATAGAATTTCTAGTGGTAGAAATGCATTATAATCCTTTCTTTATGAAACATAGAGATACTTTAACTTCTCAACATGTGTCTATGTATAATGCATGGATGGCTGCTAATTTATGGGATAAAGCAGATGATACATCTAAAATCTATGCTCACGTTTGGAGGGACACACATCATGAAATTGTACCTCTAGTTGCCTTACTCACCCAAGGTCCAGAAAAAATGAAGTATGTTTCTATGAAAATTCGTCAATTATTTAAAAAAAACTTAGGAGAATAAATTATGAGTAGTGGTGGTGGTAGTGAGTCGATGCTTGAGCATCAAAATGAACAAATAAAACTTAAATTTGATCATGATCTAAAATCCCATGAACAGTTATGGGGGATGAAAATTAAGCGAGATGAGAATGGTAAAATACTAGAACCTCAGGAATTCGAACAACAATGGGTTACTGATGAAGCAACAGGTGTAAAGAAAAAAGCTGGTGTTAGTTGGGATGCATTTGATAATCAAATGAAATCTTGGCAAGCCCAAGTTGATAACGAAATTGCAGGAAGACAATATCAAGAAGGGATTCAACAAGAGCAATGGGAATTAGGTGTTGATCAACAACAGTTCCAATGGAGTCAACAAGACGCTGCTTATAAAAAGAATCAAGATATTGTAACAGAACAGTTAGCTTTAAATGATGCAGAGTATAATTTTGCAGCGGAAGAAGAAGCATCGTTATTACAAGAACAATTAATTGAAGGTGCTTATACTAATTTAGAATTAAATAATGAATTTTATCAATCAGTAGGTGCTAAAGGTTTTGAAGAGATCGCATTAAAACATGGTCTTAAAAAAACAGAATCTGATATAGAATATCAAGGTGATAAAATTGCTACTGCTGCATCTCATAAAACAGGACAACTTGATACTCAAGTAGCTAAAACAAAGCTAGGTAATATTGGTAAAAAAGCTGATCATGCTTTTGCACAAGGTCAAGTAGTTGGACAATTACAAGACTCTCAAATTGCAAATACCTATAAATTAGCTTCTTTAGCTGTTGAAAGGAATATAGGTGAACAAAGAACTGATGCTCAAGAAATGAAAATAAAACGGCATCAAGACGGTGTAAGAGCAAAAGCTGCACATGAGAATCAAGAACGTGTTATCCAATCATTAAAAGCGCAAGGTCAAGCTTCTTTAACTCAAGCTGGAAGGTCTAAAGGTAAAGCACAGCAAGCAATTATGGCTGAAATAGGTAGGCATAATACTTATGTAGCCAACTCTATGGTAAGAGGGGAAGCTGCTGCTAAAGCTGAAATAGCTATGAGTAGAAAGCAACAGATCAATAACGTACATAAATCCCATTTAGCTTCAATGAAAATAAATGAAGATAATATGAGTGCAATAAGTTCAGCTAAGAGGGCAATAGCTAAGGCTGATAGCACATTAGCTATAGGACAACAACGAGACGAGCTTGACGTTAACAGTATTCAAAAAGAAATTGATAACCTTATTTTAAGTTCAACTGTTGATCTTGACCGTCTTGAAGCTACTTTTGAACATGCTCAAGGTGAAGCAGGAATAGCTTTAAATAAAAATGATTGGGATATTTCTAACATAGAAAAGAATTTTGCTTTATCTCAAGATCAATTAGGTACAAGTTTAGAACAAGCTGTAGAAGCTAGTATGCGTAATCAAGAAGGATTAGTATTAGATAAAGATAGAGCAGATGCAAAAGCTATGGCTATGTCTATGTTAGATCCTAATGCTATAGCTGATCCAGAGACAGGAGAAACATGGAGGGATAAACTTAGTTTAGAAAACTATCAACCTGATCCACTTCCTGTACCAAATCATGTGACACCATTAGAACCAACAGCCCCTATAGATCCAGTAGAAGGTTCTATGATTGACACCTCAGCAGGTGGAATGGGCACCGCTATGGGTGTTGCAGGAGGTGTTGCTACTGGTTTAGGAATGGCAGCTGGTTTCCAATCCTTAGGAGCTTATGGTACTGCAACAGCTGGTGCTTGGACAGGGGCTGCAGGAGCTTTTGCTACAGCAGCTCCGTGGGTTATAGGTGGTTATATGGTATTAGATGCTTTTTTTGATTTTTAATTATGGCTAAAATTTATCAAGCAGGTGGTGGCGGTAGAAAAAGACGAGGGTTTCAAGGTACAAAAATTCCTGAATCAACCGCCATCCAACAACAAACAAAAATAACTCTGCAAGGAATGCAGACGGTAAAAGATGAATTACGTAGTCAAAGTAATGAAGTATCTCGTACACGAAGACTACAATCAAATTTACAAGAAAGTCTATTAAGTAATAACGTTCGTCAAGCTAGAGAAAATGTAAGGATAATTGAAGAAGCTAACTTACGTGATTATAAAACTAAAGTCTTATCTCATGATGCTAAGAAAGCACGATTAACTTTTGAGCAGAAACAGCATCAAGAATTAATGGATTTAATTCCAAAAGCTACAAAAGCTTTGGGACAAGTAGATCAATTAAGAAGACAATCTGCTGCTAAATGGGTTACAGGTAAATCTGCTCAATTAGGATTTTTATCACAAGCAGAAGAAGATGAGTGGTTTAGTAAAATTTCTCATCTAGGTCAGGTTGAACAAAATGCATGGTGGCAAAGCCTTAATAATCCTGAAGATGGTAGAAGTGTACCTTTAGAAACAAGAGAAGCTTTTGAAGGTCTGAAGGGTTATAGAGCACTTATTAGGCAGAGTAATTCATTATCAGAAAGAGTTAAAAATCCTCTTTGGCTTAAAGGGATAGAAGGTGCTGTTGATAAAAAACTGGATAAAACCACATTAGCTAAAATCAAAGAGTCACAAAAACGTCTTCAAACAGCAGATCCAAAGTTTAATCAACAGGATAGAAATAATTTACGTACTTACAATTCCCATGTAAAAAACCAAGCTTTTGAATTATTAGGTAGTCAATATACCAGACAGTTCATAGCAGTAAATGGTAGAAATATGGTTATGGATCATCTAACTTTAGATAGATCCGAGATTGATGAAGTTTTCCAAGCTGGACTAGAATTTAAAGCTAAAGAAGAGTTTACAGATAAGTTCATAAATACTTTAAAACAAGAACTAGGAGATGTATTAAAACCAAAAGATTTTGGTAAACATCCTAATACTGGAGAGCCATTGACTAGTGGGTTGGAGAAACTCATACTAAATGGTGATACTAAACAGAATATGAAATTTTTATCGAGTATTCTAGAGGATGCTTCACTTGATGGTAAAATTGTTCTCCCTGGTAACGGTGGGGAAATGGTGTTCGGTCAGAGAGAATTAGACGCTTTAGGTGATATGGCAGTGCATGGTGGTAAACAAACATTTAGTGGGGCTTTTAAGGAGAAATTTAGAAACGCACAAAAGAATCTAGCTAGGACTATTGGTAGAAATGAGGCTATAAGGGAGCAAAGGGGTTTACAAGCTGGAGTAAACTTAAGACAGGAAATTCTAGCAAAAAACGATCAAGGTCTTGATCCTGACGACACGTGGTTTCATGGTCGGATTTCACAGATCAGTCAAGAGATGGGTTTTGTAACCGAAGCGGAAAAACGTAAATGGTTTGCTCCAGCACTAAGGGCTCATCATTGGGGCCATAATCCTCCTGCATATGCAACTGAACTAGTTAATACTAAGATACGCGGTGTAAGTGTCGGGAGAGCAGCTGAGTTAAGAGTTCCAACTACTACGGCTCAGAAAAAAATGCTAGGAGCATTAGAGCAGATTCATCGTGATCCTCGTAGTCAAGATTTAGTAAATGGATTTCTTCAAGAAGTCGAAGATAATGGGAATAATAAATCTTTAGTAATAGGTAAACCAAAAGATTATATACCTAATGCTGGTTCTCTTGCTGTAAGACAAGAATCAGAAAGACGTATATTCAGTAAGGTTAGAGAACTAACATCAAAAGATGATAATGTGTTAACAGGTCCAGAAGCATTAGCAGAAGTTGTAGGAAAAGAGAGAGAATTATTCGATGACGGTCTAAATATTTATGCATTAAAAAAAGACGGTGATACTATAATTGAACATAATGGAAGAGGTTATAGTTGGCCTTCTACTACACTTGAAACTCATAAAGAAAATTCTGAATTAACTGCAAAGTTTATAGATGAAAGAAATCTTTTATGGCAAGATGGTAGTTTATCTGACACATTAGTAAATCAAACTGTTAGAAGTGTTAAATATGGTGACCGTGTACCTACAGCTCTACATGCATTAAAGAGAGCATATCCACATCTTTCTATACCTCAACTACAAGCAACTATTATACATAATCATGCTCGTGAAGAGGGGTTAACAGATGACAAGGGTAATATGATTTTACCTGGTTATTATGGGTTTATTCAAGCAGCAGAACCTGATATAAAATCTCAACGAATATTAAATAGTGGTACTCCATCTGCAGGAGTTGCTGATCAAGTAGTGATGAACGATTTATCTAAGAAGTTTGAATTACCTAAAAAAGATTTTAAACAAATAGTAGCAGAATCACGAATGAACCCAGAAGTAGGCTATAAATATTTTAAGTCTGAACAACGATGGGATGCTATAAATACAGGAGACGGTTGGACTTTAGCAACTGACTCTTTGGGTAAACCATTATATGAAACAACTATCAGAGAGGTAATGCAGTTTCCTAATTTTGAAACTAGTTTAAGTGTTACCAACGATGATTTAATGCATTCAATAAAAGAAGGTACAATTAATTTAGATAACGTTATTGATGCTGAAACACATGAAAAAATATTTACAGATAAACAAGCTAATGAAAGTAATAAATTTTATTTAGAAAGTTCATTTAGTGATAGACCTTTTCTTGGAGATCGATTTGCAAGAGAAATGTATACAAACTCTCCATTCTACAGACCTTCTTTACGAGGTGATATTAAACGTGAATGGGAACAAGATTTAAACACAGTAAAAGACTCTTTAGATTCGCTTGTTAAAGGAACTAAATTTCTCCAGAAAGAACATGATAGAGTTACAGATCCCAGTGGTTTTAAAGAGAAAACATACCAAGCAACACAGTTAAAAGCACAAAAAGTGTATACAGCTTATAAAAATCGTTTAGAAGAGCAATCGAAACAATTCGATGAAGATCTTAAAAAAAACGTAGCTATCTCTAACAAACGTAAAGAACAATTAAAAAAATCTCTTAAAGACATATGGCAGTATGTGATAACACCGCCTGAACAAGAAATAATGGAAGCTCTTGGTAACGAATTAGTTAATTATGATATGGATATTAACTATTTTGATAAAGGGGTTCTAACACAATTTGTAAACGTATTAGAGGCTAAATAAATGGATTCAATGACATCACTAGAACCAATTGATGATACCACTGAATTTCTAGAAGATAGAGAAAAGGCACGTCAAGAACGTGAACAATTAAAACAAAAAACAGTAGATGATAGAATCGCTAAGGCTGAGGCTCCTAAAGATCCTAGTGAATATAACTTAGGAGATAACGTTAAGGAATTCGGTAATGCAGTAGTTGGAGGTGGTGTTGATTTATATAACAGTGTCGCTTCTCTACCTAAATTATTAGATAAAAGATTCTATCAAAAATCAGATCCAACTGCTCCTTGGAAATACGATGCACCATGGCTTATCAAAAAGAAACCTATAACACATACCAAATGGGGTAACTTTGTACGTGGAGGTGTAGAGTTTGCAGGAGGTATGGTAGGTACAGGTAAGGTTGTATGGGGTCTAAAAGGTTTAAAAGGTCTTGCAGCTGCAGCAAGGGCTACTAAATTAGGCCGTGTAGCTTTAGGTGCAGCACAAGGTGCGACTTATGACGTCATCAGTAACCAGTCTCAAGAGTCTAACTTAGTTAGAAGTCTTATAGATATTAAACCTGAATGGAGTGGTAATCTAGAATTCCTAGCTACCAATGAAACTATGTCACCTGCTACCAGATCAATGTATAACATTGTAGAAGGTTTAGGTTTAGGTGCTGTCCTAGATCTTACCTTTGAAGCTGCAGGTTGGGGTGTACGTGCTAATTCAATTCAAGCTAAAAAACAAGCAAGAAAGATTATAAAACCAGATCCATTAACTAAAGCCTTAGAAGATAGTAGTGAATTTGACTACATGCTTAAAGGTAAAGTTGTAGAAGATGGTGCTAAAAAGGCTTATGAAAGATCTGCCTTTAGAAAATATAAGACTAAATTAACTAAAGAAGCAGCTAAGAATAACGTACCCGCTGAGAATATCAGTATAGCTCAATGGCGTAAATCTAATAAAGCCTGGGAAATCTTAAGTGATGACCAACGTAAAGGTTTTATGAATATTTATGCAGAGAAGAATAATATTGATTGGGGTGATGTTCGTGATATGACTGCACGTGATGCACGTCAAAAGGATGCGAACTTAGATCTAGCTATGGAACAGTTAGAATCAGATCTAACTCAAGGTAAAGCTAGACCTAATCCTGCATATTATAAAACTGGTGGGTTTACAGATAACCAAGCACTATCAATCGACTCTAATCCTGTAGAAGGGGTAAGAGATATGATTGAAATTAAAGGTAATTTCTCTCAGAAATATGGTGCTCCTAGAGGTCAAGTCAGTGAATCACAACAACGTTTATTAAACTATGCTAATCCTGGTACAACTTTAAATGAAATAGATAGAGTTGAAAAGGCTTTAGTTGCTAGACCATCTTATGTTGAATTAATGACTAAAGGTGGAAAGGCTGTTAAACAAGATGTAGCTCAAAGATGGAATGAACTCCAACAATTCTTAAGTGAATCAGGTCATAAAAGATTACTTAGTGATGTCCCAGAGGAAGACTTATTGAAAAAAATAGGTGATCCCAGGGAGAAATTAGAATTTGATGGAGAAGTTTTACCTGTATTAAGTTCTAGTCAGGTACAAACTATAGACCTTATGCTAGGTCAATTCCTATATGAAGCTAGAGATTTAGCTAAATCTGCATTAAGTGTGGCTGGAGAGATCAGTGCTACAAGCCCTGGATCATTCTTAGATGGTATCATGACTAGATATAGTAATATAGCTAGGTTAAGAAAGGAAACCAGTTTAGCATTCTCAACTAGATTCAAGGGTTTTGGAAGTGAGTCATTAAGTAAAGCAGATATTATTGCTAGAGCTTCTGATTCTGCAGCTAATGAAGTACAAACATTTAAACAATTACTTCAAGGTGACTTAGATGATGATATGTTAGAAACATTCTTACATTTTACAGCTACTGGTAATGGTAATAAACAAACTTGGAGTGATTTACAAACCTTCTTTACTCGTAAATTAAAAGGATATAAGAGTAAAGATCAATTCCAAAGAGGTGCTATTGTCAACGAAGCCATGACAATGGGTATAAACTCTATATTATCTGGACCTAAAACAGCAGTAAGAGCTTTAATGGGTACTGGATTAGGTACTGCTATGCGTCCTGTAGCTACTATGATAGGAGCTGTGGGTGATACAAATGGTCAAACATTTAGAGGTGCTATGGCATCCGTGAGTGGTATGATAGATTCTTCACGAGAAGCATGGCAAAAAGCATCTGCTGATTGGAACTCTTATTTATCATCAGAAGAAGGGTTCAGAGGATATACTACTAATGCTAGAGATGCCGAATTCAATTCCATGATGTCATACTTTGACCAGTATGGTACATCTGGTGAGAAAGCTATGGCTCAAGTAGCTAGTAGTTTAAGGTATATGAATCAATTACCATTCCTAAACTATGGTCCTAGAGTTATGAAATCTATGGACGTATTCTTTACACAGATGATAGGAAGAGGTAGGCAACGTCAACTAGCCTTTGACCATGTTTATAACCTTAGACGTAATGAAGGGCAGTCTGTAGATAATATAGGTGAGATGGTAAAGGCTGTTGAAACAGATTTTGAAGGCAGAGTATTCTCAGCTGATGGTCAAGTAACAGATGAAATGGCTAAATTCGCAGCAGATGAAGCTAAGTTAACTAAAGAGTTATCTGGTTTTGCTAAAGATTTAGATACAGCATTTGAACGTATGCCATTCCTTAGACCATTCTTCTTGTTTGCTAGAACAGGTGTGAATGCTTTAGAAATGACTTCTAAGTATACTCCTGGTTTAAATTTAGTCATAAAAGAGCACTCTGATATTATGACTAAGAGTTTTGATGATCCTGAATTACTTAAGTATGGTATTAAAACTCCTGAAGATTTAGAAATTGCTAAAGCTACTATGAGAGGTAGATGGGCCATTGGATATGGTGTAACATCTACAGCTGCTATGATGGCACTGAATGGTAACTTAACTGGTAATGGACCTCCTGATAGGCAATTAAGAGACTCTTGGCAGCAAGCAGGTAAGTGGCAACCTAGATCAATTAAGATTGGTGATTCTTATGTCAGTTATGAAGCATTAGAACCATTTAATATGTTCTTAAGTTTTACAGCTGATATTGTAGATTCTCAGAAAGTAATGGGAGATGATTGGGCTGGTAATGAATTTGGTAAACTTGCATATCTAATGAGTGCTAATGTTACCAATAAGTCTTTCTTATCAGGTTTATTACAACTACAAGACTTATTAACTTCTCAAGGTGGTGATGCTTCTAGAGTAGCAGCTAACTTTGTAAATAACCAATTCCCATTAGGTGGTTTAAGGAATGAAATAGGTAAAGTATTTTCTCCTGGTATGAGGGAATTAGAGTCTGGATTCTGGCAAAGTATAGGTAATAGAAACTTATGGGCTGATTTAGGTGTAAACGGTACTACATTACCATATAGATATGATATTTTAAATGGTGAGATTTTAAAAGATTGGGATCCAATGACTAGACTAGTTAATGCTGTATTACCTTTAAATCTAAATATAGGTGCTACAAATGAAACTAGAGAATGGTTAATGAGAAGTGGTCTAAACTTAAAACAAACATTTAACACTGGTACAGGTGGTGTGAGTTTAGAAAGTAGACCTAATTTAAAATCTAAATACCAATTCTATTTAGGTCAACAACAGATAGAACAACAATTAACTGAAGTACTTAGAGATCCTTTAATGAGAGCTTCTATTATAGAATTAGAACGTCATCCTGAAAAAGATTTCGAAGCTAATTATACAGAACATGGTAGAGTTATTATGCCTATATTTAGAGAAGCAAAACGTAGAGCTTGGGAAATGTTATTAGAAGATCCTAACTTAGGTGGTGAAGCTAAACGCTTATCAGAAGCACATAGACTAGGTAAACTACAAGATAAATATAGACAACAAGGTCAACTTCAAAACGTAACTGAATTAGATAGACAAATTGAACAAATGTTATCCATCCCAAAGTAAACTTATAACACAAATAAATGGCTGTTACACAAAATGAATATACAGGGAATGGGTCAGCAACAACCTATTCATTTACATTTCCATATTTACAGACTACTGACGTCAAGGTAAAACTAGACGGAGTAACTCAAGCTACAACCACATATACTTTCCCAACAGCTACAACTGTTCAAATGAACTCAGCACCTGGCAATAATGTCAAGGTATTGATTTATAGGGATACTGGGAACGACAATAAAAAAGCAACCTTCTACCCAGGTTCTGCTATTAAAGCTGAGGATTTGAATGATGACTTCGATCAAATCCTATACACAGCTCAAGAGATTGATAACTATGCTATGACCACTCTTGGTGATGACACCATGATTGGTAACCTTCAAATGGGTGAAAACCAACTTGTATTTGAAGGTGCAACAGCAGATGCCTTTGAAACTAGTATTGGAGTCGTAGATCCTACAGCTGATAGGACTATTAATTTTCCTAATGTTTCAGGTACAGTAATAACAACTGGTGATACCGGAACTGTTAACTCAACTATATTAGCAGCAAACTCTGTTGATTCATCTGAATTAGTAGATGGATCTATTGATACTTCTCATATAGGGGATTTACAAGTCACCACTGCTAAGATAGCAGCTGACGCTGTTACTGGAGCTAAGATAGCAGATGATTCTATTGATTCAGAACATCTTGCAGCCGATTCTATAGATGCTGAACATTATGCAACTGGGTCTGTAGATGCTACAGCTTTAGCTTCTAATGCAGTAACTACTGTAAAAATCAATGCTGATGCTATAACTGGAGCTAAGATAGCAGATGATCAAATTAATTCAGAGCATTATGTTGATGGATCTATCGATACTGCACATATAGCTGACGATCAAATTACTAATGCTAAGATAGCAACAGATGCAGTTAATGCTGATAGTATAGTAGCTAATGCTGTGGGTTCTTCAGAACTTGCAGATAATGCTGTTGATACTGCAGCTATAGCAGATGACGCTGTTACTTCTGCTAAGATAGCTGCAAATGCTGTTACAACCTCGGAACTTGCTGATGCTGAACTCACAACGCTTGCTGGTATGCAGTCAGCTACTGCATCTATTCTGGCAAGTGGTACTGCTCTTACTGCGACAAATGCCGAAATTAATGCGGTATGTGACGGTAAAACTGTACAAACTACTATATCAGATACTGATGCCTCCTACCCTACAAGTGGAGCTGTTGTTGATTATGTTGCTGCTCAGATAGCACCTTTAGGTGGTCTTGAAGTAATAGCAAATGAAGATAGCTTTCCAACTCAACCATCCTCTGGTGTTGTAATAAGTATTGCAGATGCTGGTGGTATTGTTGTTGATGGTAGTGGTGTCTCTACAACTGCTAGAACCTCTGGTAATGGATCAGATAACGTAACTATTAATGGATTCCCTTCGACTCTACATAGTACTACGTTAACAGATAACATGGGCTTATTAGTAAGCTCTACTGGATCAAGTAATACTTATACCTACCATAAACTACTTGGTAAAGAAGATGATATTAAGAATCTTAGTGATGATATAAATGACTTTAATGCTAGATATAGAATAGCTTCTTCTGCACCTTCATCTAACAATGATGATGGTGACTTGTATTTCGATACAACATCTAAGAAGATGAAGGTCTATAATGCTAGCACTTCTGCATGGGATGATGTAGCTCAATCTTCTTCATCACATATTGTAACACTATCTGAATCATTTAATGGAAGTCTTACAGACTTTACTATGTCTACTGCAGCTACAGATGCTCAGTCAACTATAGTCAGTATAAATGGTGTTATACAGAAACCTAATGCTGGTACAAGTACACCTGCTGAAGGTTTCGCTATTAGTGGTAATACACTTAAGTTATCTAATGCACCTGCTACAGGTTCTACATACTTTGTAGTTGTCTTAGGAGATACAGTTTCAATTGGTACTCCAAGTGATAATACAGTAAGTACAGCTAAGATACAGAATGGTGCAGTTACTACAGATAAATTAGGAGCTGATCAAGTTACTGGAGCAAAGATTGCAGATGATGCGATTAATTCAGAACACTATACAGATGGTAGTATAGATACTGCACACATAGCAGCTGACCAAATAACAGGTGCTTTGATTGCAGATGATGCAGTTGGTGCTGAACATATAGAAGTATTAGATGCAGCTCTTCAACTTGCAGATAATGTAAAGATACAGATTGGTACTGATAATGATATAGAAATATTCCATGATAATGCAAACTCAAATAATAAAATTAACTTTAATCAGACTTTAAAATTCCGTCCAAATGGTAATACAGATGGAATTTCTATTGTCCCAGGTGGAGCCGTAGAACTTTATCACAACGACATTAAAAAGCTTGAGACTGCATCTTTCGGTCTACGTGCTAATGACAGTATTTATTGTGATGAACATATTATTATAGATAATGACGCAGGAATAATAAAGCTAGGGACTGCGGCAGATTTACAGATCTACCATAATGGGACAGAAAATAGGGTATGGGCTGCTAATGGTCCATTAGATTTAAGAACTACAGATGCTAATAACGTAGAGATATTAACTAACGATAAATACTCTGTTTGGTGTGAAGCTGATGGAATGACTGCTTTGTACCATAATGGGGATAGAAAGCTTGAGACTTATAGCAATGGAATCATAGTTCAGGGACCAGAAGGCGGGGCTGGAATAATTAATTTGTCTGCTGACGAAGGCGATGATAATGCGGATAAAATGAGATTTTCAAGTTCTGGCGGGTCCTTATATATACAAAACTATGCAGATGGTGCTTGGGAAAATAGTTTACTATGTGTAGGTGGTAGTTATACAGCTCTATATCACGACAACGACGTTAAATTTAGAACTTATGGAGATGGATCTATGAGTTACGGTCACATCAGACCTCATCTTGACGATACTTATCATATAGGTATCAATGGTGCTAAATGGGATAATATATATGCAACCAACGGTACAATTCAAACATCTGATAGGAACAAAAAGAATACTATTGTCGATTCTGATTTAGGGTTAGCTTTTGTAAATAAATTAAAACCTGTATCTTATAAATTCAATAATAAAACTAGAACTCATTATGGATTAATTGCACAGGATATAGAAACTGTTTTATCTGATATAAGTAAACCTACTTCTGGTTTTGCTGGGTTCATTAAAGAAGACATTCCAGATGAGTTATATACAGGAGAAGATGAGATACCTGAAGGCAAGACAGTAGGTGATCTTAAGACTGCTGCCTATACAACTTATGGTCTTCGTTATGGAGAATTTATATCACCGTTAATCAAAGCAATACAAGAATTATCCGCAGAGGTAGAAACATTGAAAACAAAAGTCGCCGCATTGGAGGCTAAATAACTATGGCATTAACAACAATAAACAGCGATGGAGTTAAAGATGACTCCATCGTTAACGCTGATATTAAATCTGATGCAGCGATCGCATTAAGTAAATTAGCATCTACTCCAGCCGTCTTGTCTGGTTCAACCAACAACACAATTACAACGGTTACAGGAGCGAATGCTATTCAAGGTGAAGCAAACTTAACTTTTGATGGAACTAAATTATTATTAGGCGGAACCACTCTTTCAAGTAGCAACGAACGCCCTCTTCAAGTGCATAGCGTAGATGGTCCAAAAATTGCTATTGGTAGAAATGATACAAGTATTAGTGATGGAAATACTATTGGCGGTTTAGAGTTCTACGGTAATGACGCTAATGGAACTTTTGTTAATACCGCATCGATTATAGTTAATGCAGATGGAACACATGGTAATGACGATAAACCAACCAGAATGGAGTTTTATACTACTGCAGACGATGCATCAAGTGCATCAGAAAGACTCCGTATCACTTCAGGTGGAAACGTAGGTATAAATGCTTCTCCTTCTGCAAATGGTGGTTTAGTTCAGATAAGAAATAATCATGCGTATCAGTCAGGTACAACTAACTTACTTACTTCAGCATCAAAAGCAGCTTTCAGAATTAGAACTTCAACTGACAGTTCTAAATCATTGTATATAGGAGGTATAGACGAAACGGCTGTGCCTTATATACAAGTAGGTAACCTAGGAACTGATGGAGCAACTGCTTCTTATGATCTACTTTTAAATCCTTATGGTGGGAACATAGGTATAGGTACAACATCGCCAGATCGTAACCTAAATTTGTATAACGCGGCAACAGATGGCAGTTGTTATCTAAAAATTGAAAATAATAGGTCTAGAAACGCAGCAATACAGTTTACTACTACTCAAGGCAGTTGGTATGTAGGACAAGGTATTGGAAACGATTCCGATAGATTTATGATCTATGATGGGGTAGAAAGAATAGGCATAGGATCTTTGGGAGAAACAAAGGTTTCTGCTAATAAAGGTGGTGATTATGCCCTCTGGGCAATGAATGATGGTGACAGTTCTAACAGATATGGCATATTAATTCAATGTGGAGGCGATGCAGCTTCTGGTACTAACTATGCTTTAGGTGTTGCAGATGGAGATGGAACTACTCAAGGGTATTTAACATTTACTGGTGGTACTTTAAGTCTTGTTGCTTTTACAGCAGCTCACCCTTGTATTATTCCAGATGCTGATAATCCATCAGATAATTCGATGGCTTATCCTTATGGAACATTATTAGAAACTATTAGTATTCAATATTCAAAAAATAAAAATGATGGATCTGATACTGAAAGAGGCATTAGATATAAAGTACAAAAAACCCAATCAGCTAATTCTAGAAAAGTATTAGGTGCTTATGCTGGTTCCATGAATGGTGGACCAGAGGGGCAAACAAATGAACATGATGTGTATGTCTTAGGTGACGGTCATATCCTTGTTAATAATGCTGGTGGAAACATCGAGGTAGGTGATGGTATTTGTTCTTCTGCAACAGCAGGTATAGGACAAAAAGCTACCGCTAACCCTTCTATGATTATAGGTATAGCTCAAGAAGCCATTACCTTTACTGGTAGTGAAACAAAACTCGTAGCTGTCCAATACGGGTTACAACAATTTATTCCTTGGACATAAACACAAACAATTACATTATGACCCACCACATTGCAGAAAAAATTAAAACAACAACAGCTGAACTAGAAGCAGTTGTTAAAGAACATAACAACCTTGCAGAAAAGATAAGCGAATTAAAAAGTAAAGCTATTGAATTACAAGGTGCATTAAAAGCTTTAAATGAGTTGAATGAAGATCAAGCTACCGACAGCGAATCTTCCTAAACCTCTACCTACGATGGAAATCGAGTTTAAACCACCTACAGCTAGGTTTCCATCATATCAACCCATGGTTATACCTCCGAGCGATTTGGAGGCACCTGAGGACGTAAAGGCAGAAGCATCAGAGCAGCCTGAACCACCTAAGTTAAAGATTCCTGTATTGGATATACAAATGCCAATACCTGAAACTGCTGTGGTGGTTACTGCTGTAACAACAGCGGTGGTAGCAGTAGCTACTACTTCTGTTACTCAAACTTTATTTGAACCAATTAAAAAGAAAGTTCAAAAACAACTACAAGCTAAAGTTAACAAATGGAAGGAAAAGAGAAACAAAAAGGACTCCTCGGAAAGCTGAAAGATGCCGCAGAGGATCAAGAACACCAAATTCAAATTCTTGGTACATTTGTACGTCTTGGAGTTGTGGTTTGGAGCGGGTTTATCATTACGATGAACTACGTAGAATTACCTATGATTAAGAAAGCAGGTAATAGTGATATTACATTTGTGGCTTCAGTTTTTACAGGAGCTTTAGCAACTTTCGGATTATCTACTGGTAATAATAAAGACAAAAATACAGTAAACTGCCCTATGGCAAAGAAACAGGAAGAATGAACAAATGGTTTTTACTCTTCCTACTGGCATCACCCACGGTAGCGAGAGCAGAATTAGTAACCCCAAATTTCACCCAGGGTTCGATGAACAGTACAACGACAACGACCCAAGATATAGAGGAGGTGATAACCACAACCACTTATGGGTCTGCATTAAACAAATGGAGTGGGGAAAACATCACTCATACATCAGCCTCATCAGGAGGCTTAGTAGACACAGATTCGGTCTACACTTTACACACAGCTGGAGATCCTTTCTCTCTAGAGATAGTAGAAAGAGCAGCCAGTCAAGTTCTATCCGTAGAAGTAATCGACAGAGAAATCGACGTTACTGCTACTACGGTCTCCTTATCGGTCTTCTCTCAGTAGGACCAGTAAGAGCTGAAGATGAAACAAATAATGTTAGTAATCCTGTAGCTGCAGCGACGGGAAATGTAACCAA
>Ga0208815_1000171_pt1 | contig 20983 bp, 25 predicted proteins | sample Virmet3438_5245_FD_185733 | JGI IMG/M metagenome (GOLD analysis project Ga0208815, IMG submission 185733) | Marine viral communities from the Southern Atlantic ocean transect to study dissolved organic matter and carbon cycling - metaG... | ecosystem: Environmental > Aquatic > Marine > Oceanic ... | reverse complement strand
GTCTTTGAAGACTGCAAAATGATCAACGGGTCCTTCCTGGGGGGATCTGTGTGGGTCGTTCGTTCGCTCGAAAATTTTCTAGGCACAAATACTAGCTGACTTAACAACTAAACAAGATCCCTTACTATGGAGACGTATGCACTTAACAAATAGACTGAATGTTTATTACTTTTTCAGACTTAGCACAACTGAAAGGCGTTACTAGATCAGCGGTTTCACAGAGAAGACAGACAGGAATTTTAGACGCTGCAATTGTTAAGGTAGGGGCAAGGGAGAAGCTTAACAAAGAGCTTGCTTTAGAGCTATGGGATAAAAACAGTGTCTCTTTTACGCCTGAAATCAAAGAATCTATAAAGAATGTTGGTAGCAATGAAGAACTGCCAAGTTTTAACGAGTCAAGGGCAAAGCGTGAGGCGATGATGGCAAGGTTGGCAGAAATTGAGGTTGAGGAAAAGGAAAAAGTCTTGGTTCCTAGTGAAGATGTAAAAAGGTCGTGGGTTCAATTGGTAACGATTGCAAAAACAAAGGTGTTAGGGATACCGACAAAGGCAAAACAAAGGATTCCCGATCTAGATAAAGGGGCTATGGCGTTATTAGATGAAATTGTGCGAGAAACGCTTGAAGATTTAGCAGTTGAAAATGTAGAGGCGGCATGAATAGCGCGACTGACATATTAAAAGATGCCTTATTAGCATTTAAACCACCTGAGAAATTAACGCTTAGCCAATGGGCTTCTAAATTTGCTCGATTGTCGTTAGAAAGTTCTAGTGAGGGTGGACGTTGGAAAAGTATTCCGTATCAAGTCGGAATGATGGACGCAATGACTGACCCAGATATTGAACAGGTGACGGTAATGAAAAGCGCGAGGGTTGGATATACAAAGATGCTTAATCATTTGATCGGGTATCACGTTCACCAAGACCCCTGTAACATCATGATCGTGCAGCCAACCTTAGATGATTGCAACGGTTACTCAAAGGAAGAAATCGCGGTAATGATAAGGGACACCCCATGTTTAAGAGGTTTAATTAGTGAAGCGAAAGCAAAGGATGGGACAAATACGTTATTAAGTAAACAATTTCCGGGCGGGACTCTCGGTTTAGTCGGTGCAAATTCACCAAGAGGATTTAGACGAGTTAGTAGAAGAGTAGTTTTATTTGATGAGGTAGACGGTTATCCAAGTAGTGCGGGTTCTGAAGGCGACCCAATCAAATTAGGAATTAAGAGGACTGACTTTTACTGGAATAGGAAAATAGTTGCAGGCAGTACACCAACTGATAAAGATTTTTCAGCGGTTGAGAAATTATGGGACAAATCGGATAAACGTTTTTACTTCTGCCCCTGTCCTGACTGTGGACATAAACAAGTTTTGAAGTTTGAAAATTTCAGATGGACAGACGACGACCCAGAAACCACCCGTTACGCTTGCGAATCTTGCGGCGTGTTAATTCCTCATGAAAAGAAAAGGTGGATGGTAGAACGCGGGGAATGGAGAAAAACAGCGGAGGGTAATGGTCGTCATGCAGGGTTTCATATATGGGCGGCTTATAGTTATTCACCTAATGCGAGCTGGCCCAAACTTATTGAGGAATGGTTATCTTGTCAGGGTGATATTGAACAAGTAAAGACATATAAAAACACCGTTCAAGGCGAGTTGTTTAGTGATGAGTTTGAAAGAAAAGTTGGTGCTAGTTCGTTAATGCAAAGGGCAGCGAAAGAGACATATAAAAAAGGGATTCCACCTAAAGAGGTTTTGTTTTTAGTTTGTGGAATTGACACACAAGATGATCGGTTAAGTTTGTCTGTTTGGGGAGTAGGTAGACCAAAAGAATCAGATAGTCATAACAGGCCCGAACAACTTTATTTAATTGATCGAATAGTTTTATATGGGAATCCGGGGCGCATGGACGTATGGAATCAGTTAGATGATGTTTTGATGAATGCTTATAAGAATGAGGATGGGATTGAATTAAAGATACAAGCGGCGGCTATAGATAGTGGAGGGCATTTCACGGCTGAGGTCTACAGTTGGGCAAGAGATCGGGTTGCTTTGGGCGTGATGCCTATTAAGGGTGTGGATCGTTTAAAAGGTGATGTGATGTTAGGTAAACCGACGAAAGTAGAAACAGGTGCAAGGGGTCGGGTGTTAAAAAATAGCGTTCGTTTGTATAGCCTTGGTGTTAATAAAATAAAAACTTATTTACATAGGCGATTGAGGGACGCGGAGCCGGGAGATGGCTATTTGCATTTTTACCCAACGATTACAGAGGATTATTTTGAAGAATTAACAGCAGAAAAAGAGGTAAGGAAATATAAAGCGGGTCGAATCCATGAAAGGGTATGGGTTAAAAAGTCAGGGGCAAGAAATGAGGCATGGGATGAGCTTATTTATGCTTATTCTTGCGTATTAAAGATCTATCAAACCCATAATCGGCGTTCAATGTGGGATAACTACGCTAAAAAGCTCTTAAATCCAACTAATTCAAGTGACAAAAAGACGCTAAACTCTAAGCATGCTTCGTCTAAGCAGGCGAATTTTGTTAATCAATGGTGAGGTGACTAGTGTGGACTTCTGATTTTCCTAGCGTCATTACAGCTAATACGACTGTTAAATGGCGTGATGGAGCTGCAACGGTACCCTTTAATACGACGGCGACCGAGGGTGATGGTTGGGCATTAACTTATTACTTGAGAACTAATACGGCTTCTGAAGGTGCAACCGTTACGGGTTCAACTTGGAATGGTTCAGGTTGGGAATTTACAATCGCTTCTAGTGTTAGTACTAACTTCGATGCGGGTGAGTGGTTTTGGACTGCGATAGTTAGTAAAGGAAGTGAAAGCTTTCAACTTGCTAGAGGTGAGTTCACTGTTAAACAAGCTCTTGCATATTCTGGAACACCGGGGGCAGTAGATGACCGGACACAAAATGAAATTGATTTAGATAATGTAACCGCTGCAATAAGAGCGATTATTAGTGATAAGGCTGCAAGTTATACAATCGGAAATCGGACGTTCACAAGGTTGTCACTAAATGATTTAAGGATGAGAGAAAGTCAATTAAAAGCAATCGTTGTAAGAGAAAAGAAAGCTTCATTAATTGCTCAAGGTTTGGGCAACCCTCATAATTTATTCGTTCGTTTCTAATGGCATTTTTAGGACTCCCACTTTCTGACGTTTTAAAGTCAACCCCTGAGCAAGAAGTTAAGCCACTACCTAAAAAAGGGCGGCGTATGTATGCAGGGGCGCAAAGCTCTCGTTTAACTTCTGATTGGATTGCTGGTAATTCATCGGCTGATGCTGAGATAAAAGGAAGCCTTAAACAACTAAGGCAAAGATCACGCCAAGTTTGCAGAGATAACCCCTACGGACGTCAAGCCATACGGTCGATCGTCTCTAATGTTGTCGGTCCTGTTGGGTTTAAAATTCAATCACAAATTAAACAGCAAAGAGGTAAAAAACTAGATCAAAAATTAAATGATGTTGTCGAGACTAGATTTAAGCGTTGGGGTCGTGCGGATTCATGCGACGTAGCAGGGCGGCTTAGTTGGGTAGAGATGCAAAAGCTTATTGTTAATTCTCTTGTTGTTGATGGTGAAGTATTTATCAGGATTATTCGTAAACCTTTCGGACGTTCATCTATACCGTTTTCATTGCAGGTAATGGAGGCAGATTTATTAGATACTGATTACACGGGTAAAAGTAGTAATGGAAATATTTACAGGATGGGTATTGAGGTAGACCCAGATTTCAATAGACCTCTTAACTACTGTTTTTTAAATAAGCATCCCGGCGATACTTTATTCCCAACAAGGACGGGAGAAAAAAGACATGTAATTATTCCCGCTGATGAAATTATTCATCTATTCCAACAAGAAAGACCGTCACAAAGTCGCGGCGTTCCAGCGATGGCAAGTTGCTTAAAAGCTTTACATGACTTAAACGGATTTCAGGAGGCTTCTATTATTAGAGCGCGGGCAGCGTCATGTATTCAGGCTTTTATTACCAGCCCAGAAGGGGAGCTAGACGAGGGGGGAGAAGTGTATGACGGTGATCGAGTAAAAAACTTCCAGCCCGGACAATTTGCCTATCTTCAACCGGGTGAAACCGTCTCAGTTCCTGATTTTAATTCACCTAATGGGGAGTTCCCCGAATTTATGGCTGCAATGCTGCGTTCTTGTGCCGCTGGCGTAGGGGTCAGTTATGAGTCAGTTTCCCGCGACTTTTCAAAAACTAATTATTCTTCTAGCCGTCTTTCATTGTTAGAGGATCGTTCACAATATCGCTCTATTCAAAACTATTTAATAGACAACTTCCATACAAGAGTGTTTGAAGCGTGGTTAGAAATGGCGGTATTAAGTGGCAATTTAAATCTGCCTAATTATGAGAGTGACCCAGATAGATATAGGCGTGTACGTTTTGTTCCTAGAGGTTGGGAATGGGTAGACCCACAAAAAGAGATAGCAGCAAATAAGGAGGCAGTAAAAGCAGGGTTTAAAACTGTTGCAATGGTCGTCGCAGAGCAAGGTCATGATCTCTCTGATTTACTCCCACAGAGAGCCGATGAGGTAGAGCAAGCGAAGCAATTAAATTTAGTTTTTGATACTGATCTTTCGTCAGGTGTTACTACGTCAGCAAAGCAGACTATTATAGATGAAAATCAAAACGAAACTAATGGAAAAGAAACGTGATTTAGAAAATCAAATTAAAAGGCGTTCACAAGTTGCTGATTTTACTGTTGGTGAAACTGAAAGAACTATTGAGTTCCCGTTTAGTAGTGAAGAGCCTGTAAATCGTGGTTACTTAGGTAATGAAATTCTTGATCACAGTAGAGAGGATTCTATTGATTTCTCTAGGTTAAATTCATCGGCCCCGTTACTCCTGAACCATGACACTTCAAAAGTTATTGGGGTAGTGGAAAGGGCATGGCTTGACGTGGAAAAGAAGCAAGGAAGAGCGCAGGTACGTTTTGCAAATAACGCTTTAGGAAAAGAAACTTTAGAGATGGTTAATGACAAGATTTATAGGAATGTATCGTTTGGTTATTCCGTAGATGAAACAGAAGAAATTGATAAAGATAGTTATCGTGTTACTAAATTCCAGCCTGCGGAGATTTCATTAGTTAGTGTTCCGGCTGATTTTTCTGTAGGAGTAGGAAGAGCAAAAGAAGCGGAAGAAAAGATAGATAATAATATTGCTATGCCTGCAAAGCAAGAATCAAGTAATATGCAAGCACAACGTATTAACGACGTTCAAAAAGCGGCTTCCGTCGCATCACAAACTCAAACTCTACCTAAAGAGAAAATGACTGACACCCCTGATTTAAGTGTGGTGCGTTCCGAAGAGCGCAAGAAGGCTCAACAAGAAGAGCGTTCCAGAATCACAAACATCAGCGCATTAGGCGCACAACATGGTTGCGAAGATTTAGCAACAACATTAGTAGAAAGCGGTGCTTCAATTGACGAAGCAAGAGCCGCCGTATTAGAGCGCATCGGTGCAAAGCCTGTAGAAACTGTTTCTCAGGTTGATATGACCCAAGAGAAAAATATTGATTACAAGTTAACAACTGGTATTCGTGCCGCGTTAACAGGTGATTGGTCATCTAAAGAAGCTGGTTATGTTCGCGAGCTTTCACAAGAGGTAGAGAGATCAGGTGTTAAGAAGACAACTGAAAGATCTTTCTTAGTTCCTTACACTGCTTTAACTTCTAGGGCAACTTACGCGACTTCGGGCGCAACGACTGGGGGCAACCTAGTACAAACAGACCTTATGGCTGATGACTTCATCGAAGCTTTAAGAAATTCAAGCGTGATGATGTCTTTAGGCGTTAAGGCACTTCCCGGTTTGGTTGGTGACGTTGCAATTCCTAGAAGATCAGGCGTAGCAGCTACTTATTATTTATCAAGTCAAACTACAGCAATCACACAAGCTGAAAGTACATTTGATCAGGTGACAATGACACCTAAGAACTTGGCTGCTTTAAGTAAGTATTCAAGACAGACTCTTTTACAAGCAACACCCGGAATTGAAGAGCTAATTAGAACAGATTTAACAGACGGTTTAAACACTGCTGTAGATCTTGGAATCCTTAACGGTTCTGGTTCATCAGGACAGCCAACAGGAATCCTCAATACAAGTGGAATCGGTTCTGTTGCTATCGGCACAAACGGCGGAGCAATCACAATTGAAACTCTTGTTGATCTTGAAGAGCAAATTTTAATTGATAACGGAAATGTCTCCGACTCAATGGCTTATGTCACCTCGGCTAAGGTATTAGCTGAGCTTAAGAAACTTCGCGCGGGTGGTTCTGCCTCTGGTGACGGTTCATTCTTATTCAACACAGACATAAGCGGCATTGGACGCGGCCCAACTCCGGGCGCTGTTAATGGTTATCCTCTAGCAGTTACTAATCAAGTACCTAACAACCTTACTAAGGGTTCTAGTTCAGGCGTTTGTTCCGCTGTTCTAATGGGTGACTTTAGTCAGTGTACGGTTGGTTTCTACGGTGCGGGCCTTGAGATAACTGTAGGTGAAGATAGTGACGACTTCAGCAAGGCTCTTACATCTGTTCGTGGAATCATTTCCTACGACGTAGCTGTTAGACACGCTGAAAGCTTCGCGGCTTGCCTAGACGTAACTACTTAATAACTTCTTTAACTGGGGGGTCTAAATGGCCCCCTTCTTTTTTTATAACAATGAAAATCTTTACTACTCGCGGTGTGATTGCTAGCGGTCAAGCTTTAGAAGCTGGCTCAGTTTATGACGTTAGTGACAAAGATGCTTCTACATTAATTGCAATGGGAAAGGCAAGAGAAGCAACAACAGAGGATGAGGCCCCCGCATGTCCTCCAACTCCACCAGCAAAACCAAAGGCTAAAAAAGTTAAGTCAATTTTAGAAGAAGTACAAGTAAATGGCGCTGAGTGACGACCTAACGGGATTTTTTAGCGACTTTGCTGTTAGTGCTACAGCAGGGGGAACAACTGGGGATGTAATACTTAATCAACCCTCGTCTATTGCATTTGATGGGCAAGTGATATTTACTGATTTTGTTGCAGTTGCTAAAACGTCTGATTTTGGTTCTTTAGTTGCTGGTGATGCTATCGCCGTTAATTCTGTTAATTATGTTGTGAGAGATAATCAAGCGGATTTGGATAACCTTACTTGTGAAATTTCATTATCTAAAGTCTGATGTCTGAAACCAAAGAAACCGATAAAACAGAAGAAAAAGAAATTATTACCGACCCCTTTACAGGGGTTAAAACATATAAAGATGGTTCACCTTGGCTTTATAAAGAATGACAACTATTAGAGAAAACATATTAGATCAAATAAAAACCGCCTTATCTGGTACAACGGGGGTTTCTGATCGCATTTTTAGAGAGCGCGTTACACCGTTAACGAATAGGTCACAGCTACCTAGTCTTGTCATTGAGCCTCTTTCTGATAACGCTAGTCACGCTTCAACGCTTCCAAAAATCGAATGGACGCTACAAGTAAGAATCGTTTGTTTAGTCAATGGCAGCGCAAGTACAACACCATATGAAGCCGCTGATCCGACGATTGAATCACTACATTCAAATTTAACTTCAGATTTAACGCTTAATGGGAACGCTATAGATGTTCAAATTCAAAGTGTAGATTTTGAGCTTATTGATGCTGATCAGGCAATCGGCGCGATTAGTTCAACGTATGAAATCAGATATAGAACAAGTCAAACAGATCTTTCTGCATAATTAATATGTAGACGTAGCAAATAGTATTAATATAGAAGCAACATTAATTTGAGCGCTTGAGGTTTTAAAAAATGGCATTGCTGAGTAGATCACGCTTGTTAGCCGTGAAGATTGAAAGTAGCTACGGAACCTCAAGCAACCCAGCGGGAACAGACGCGGTTTTATGTCGTTCTATTGATGTCACTCCGATTGAATCGGAAACAATATCTAGAGATGTAATTCGCAGTTTCCTCGGAAATTCAGATCAATTATTAGCGAATACAAGGGTTGCTATTACCGCAGAAATTGAATATGCCGGATCTGGTACCGCTGCGACTGCTTCAAAAATTGACGCGCTTTTAAGAAGTTGCGGTATGAATGTTCAGGCTTTAGGAAGTGCGGTAACTGGTAGCAGTCAGGCCGGAAGTGCAAATAGTATTACTCTTGCAGCATCAGGACCAAGCGCAACAGATGGCTATTACGTCGGTCATAGAATAGAAATTACATCAGGTACAGGCAACGGACATTCTGGATTAATTACCGCGTATAACGGCACAACAAAAGTGTGTACGGTCGTGGCATCAAGCGCGACATTCGTGCCAGGTTCATCGTCAGGCTATTCAATCTCAGCAGGTAACAAATACGCCCCTGTAAGTTCGTCGTTTGAGAGTTGTACTATTAAGTTTAATAACTCTGGTGTCCAACATTTATGCACAGGCTGTCGCGGTAGTTTTTCTATCTCCCTATCTACTGATGCGATACCAACAATAACTTTCAACATGACAGGGACATATAACAGTCCAACTGATACATCCTTAAGCGGAACATATACCAACCAAACAACACCCGTACTCTTTAAGCAAGGAAACACAACAGCCTCAGCCGTTCTTGATTACACATCAGCAGCGATTCAGTCCCTTAGTGTTGATATGAATAATGACATTACAGCAAGGGAATTAGTCGGAGCTGATAAGAGCGTAATTCTTACAAACCGTGCGCCAGCAGGTGAGATTGTCGTAGAAGCCCCAACCATTGCTCAGAAGGATTATTTCACCATTGCAAACGACAATACAACGGGCGTTGTTTCTTGCTTACACGGCACAACAGCAGGAAATAGAATCGGTTTGGTAATGCCTATCTGTGACATTGGAAACCCAACTTATTCAGACAGCGACGGTATCCAAATGCTAAACCTACCGTTTGTTCCTACACCCGGCTCAACTGGTAATGATGAGGTTCAAATAGTAACGATGTAAACTTGCGAATTAAATAAACTTACTTAGTCTAAGTATGGCTATTGTTTTCGCATGTCATTTGTTTTAAAAAGTTCCAGTTCTTATACTTGGCCCGTTACATTTTACCAACCTGAAAACGGCACAAGGAAAGAGCAATCATTTGATGCTCAGTTTAAACAGCTCCCACAAACGCGGATTAATGAAATTCAAGTCTTAGTACAAAAGCGCGTAAAGGCAATCCAAGAGGGGGAAGAGGACACTAGCGGGATTACTGACCAATCAATCGCGAATGAAGTGTTAGTAGGTTGGGAAGGTATAGAAGACGGTGAAGGCGCACCCGTTCCATTTTCTAACAAGACTAAAAAGCAAATCCTAGATATTCCAATGCTTGCTAGCGCAATTATTGAATCTTATTTTGATTCGTTAGTAGAGGCAAAAGCAAAAAACTAACTGAGGCGGCTGAGTATTGGTGTAATGGCCCACCGTCAAAAGATGGATTAGCCGAGGATGCCGCCGCCTTTGGTTTGACGTTGCCGGATGAGATGACTCAACCGGATCATTTTGAGATTATCCCGCAAGCTTTAGAGGCAATAACTTTATTTTTAAAAATCCAAACGCAATGGCGAACAGATCAAGGTGTTTTACTTGGTCTTGATTACAATGTGCTATTTAAGCTTATGGATATTGAAAAAATTGAAAATCCTTTAGAGATTTTGTCGGACGTGCAGCTAATAGAGGCTAAAGTAGTGGAAATACTAAGTGAGCGTAGTAAATAGAAATGGCTCTTGATATGACCACAGCCTTAACCATTAAGGCAAACGTAAAGGGGGAACAAGAACTTAGAGGATTGCAGAAAGGTTTAAATCAGTTATCAGGGCAATCAAAGAAAACAGCAGGCGCAATGGATCGCCTGAAAATGGCATCTAAAGGTGCGCTAGGTGCATTAAGAACGCTTTTACCTGTTTTAGGTGTGGCGGCTTTTGCAAAGATGGGTAATGACGTATTACAGCTAGGCGACCAATTAGAAAAAATGTCTCGTTCTACGGGGCTTACTGTTCCTTTATTAGACAAGTTAAGACAATCGGCGGCGTTAGCGGGAACAGATTTTAAGGCATTGCAAAGAGCGTTTCCAACTCTTGCGAAAAATATGCAAGATGCAAGCGACGGAATAGGAACAGCTAAAGAGGCTTTTGATCGATTAGGTTTTTCTGTTACTGATAACCAAGGAAATTTAAAAGATTTAGATACAGCCTTTTTAGAATTAACAGACAAATTTGCAGGGATGGAAGACGGAACAATGAAGGCGGCTAACGCTGCTGAAATCTTTGGTACTGGATTAGGTAGAAAATTAATACCTTTGTTAAATCAAGGATCAGAGGCAATAAACGGATTAGAAACAGGCTTTACACAATTAAGCGCGGAAAGGATGGCGGCGTTTAATGACTCAATGGCGCAGCTAGGGGAGAAGTTTAGGATTGTTGCGATACAAGTAATGGAAGCCTTATTACCAGCTCTTCAGACGTTGGTGCATATTTTAGATGGAGCCGCAAAAATCTTTAATGCAATCCCCGGTCCTATAAAACAATTAGCGGTAACTTTTGGAGTCTTAACTCTTGCGGTTAAAGCTTTAGGTCTTGCGGCTGTTCTTACTCAAGGAGCTTTACAAGGAATAGCGGCAATAAAACTACCTGCATTGCTAGGCGGTTGGGTTGGTTCAATGGGTCCAGTCATTGCAGGTTTTGCGAAAATTGGGGGACTTATCAAAATTGTTGGTGTAACTGTCGCGGCTGTATTTACTGGCCCCGCTGCTCCGTTTATTCTTGGTGCGGTTGCGGTTGCTGGTTTAATTGCTGCTTTGATGAAATTTGAAGGGTTAAGAGAAGTATTTGTAAATGTTGGTAAATGGGTTTCAGAAATGGCAACTAATATTTCTGGTTTCATTGGTCAGATATTTAAAAGGATGGAGGATTTTGCCGGTCATTTTGTTGAAGCATTTCACATGAGATGGAGAAAAGTAAAAGATATTATTATTGCTCCTTTTAAAGCTGCTATTGAATTTATACCGAAGCAAATTAAAAAGCTTATCGACTCAGTTACTAACGCTGTAAAGAATTGGTGGAATAATATTATGAGCATTATTAGCAGAGGCCGCGCCGCAATGAGTGGCGGTAAAAGTTCAGGTGGTTCGAGTTCTTCTAAAGTTTCAGGATATGCAGAGGGTGGATATGTAAACGGTCCTACTCTTGCAGTCGTAGGAGAAGGTAAAAGCTCTGAGTACATAATTCCAACTCACAAGATGGGCGGCTTTATTAATAACTATCTTTCAGGTTTAAGAGGCGGGGCAGCTATTCCACGTTTTGCGGAGGGTGGTTTTGTGGCTGGTGGTAATCCAAATATCAACATTAAAACAGGTCCAGTAATGCAAATGTCGAACGGACAGCAATATGTCACCGTAGACGATTTACAATCAGCCTTATATAGTTTTTCCAGTTCCGTCTTTGGCAATTCACGCTCAACAGGTGGGCGCAGATTTCAGGGGATTAGCTAATGAGTAATAGAGCACAAGCGCAGTATTTAAGGATTTACACCGGGGGAACCGATAAGCAACTTTGGCAATCTTATTATGTCAATTCAACAATTAGTCTCAGCTCTAAAAGTTGGACATATTTTCCGTTTACCGCTGACGGTTTGATGTCATCTAGTGCGAGTGGTGGTAATAGTGTTTCTGTAACTTGTCCAGCTACCACAACGGCGGTTAATGCTTTTACGGAGGCATTAAATAATCAATACTTAGTCGAATTAAAAGTTTATGAATTTGACTCAAGATTATCTAATGATTCGCCTCAGTCGGGTCAATCTTTAATTGTTAATTTCCTTGGTGTTGTTTCAAGTTTTGGCGGTGGCTTTACGACGTTAAATGTAAATATCGGTTCTAGTTTGTCACCTGTGGGAGCTAGTGCCCCGCCGCGTAAATTTACTAGTGATTTGATCGGAGTACCCATAAGATTATGACCCCTCTTTTACCTACTCAACGGTCCGGTTTTGATATAGGCAAAATAAAAGTTGCTGATCCTCTTTCCTTATTGCCGTATCAATCAGGTCTTACAGGCGATGAATTAAAGGAAGAAGCAGCGCAGGGGAACACTTCATTAGATGTAAGACAAAGAGCCTGTCAGATAGGCGAGCCAATCCCTATTGTTTTTGGTAGGCGCGTCACTGTTTCAGGCACTGCTATTGGTGGTGTTTTTGTTGCCCCTGGTGCTACTTCTGGAAGTTTTGCAAATGATTCAACAACAAATGAATTAACAGTAAAATTACAGCTTGTTTTATCTCAGGGACAGATAGGTGATATTCCTTTAACTGATTTATATCAACGCTCTTGCAGAGTTGGAACATGGACAAGGGCTTATAACAGAAGGGCAAGTAATTGGCAGCCAGGGACAACAATTGTCAATGTTGCTAATAAAACGACATGGGAAAACATTCCGAGTTATTGCGGAACAGACGGGAAATATACAGACATGACAATGCTGTCATATACAAATACGGCAGCGGATGGAGACGGTACATGGGACCGCCAAGTTTATGCCTTTGTCAAAGATGGATTGAAAGTTACTCGCCTATTAGATAGTCAATTAGGAAGTAGTAATAATTTTATAGATCTTGCTATTTATTTAATCAAAGAATCCAAGAGGCTACCGGATGACATGATTGATACAACCGCGATGACGGCGGCGGCAAATTTCTTAAATACAAATAGTTTTTTATGTAATGGGGTGTTTAAAGGTAGTGAAAATTTAGAGGATTGGCTGACTAAAACAGGGAATAAATTTCTTCTACGTCTCTCCGAAAAAGATGGCAAAAAATGCTTTAAATCTCGGTTGCCTCTTAATGCTAACCATACTATTAATTCAACTGGGGCTATTAGTCCGGTATTTGGATTTTCTGAGGAGCATATATTAGATGGGAGTTTTGAGATTGAATATATCCCTATTAGTGAGCGTTTAGATGCTTGCGCTCAAGTGTTATGGAGACAACAACCAGACGATGATGTAGGGATTATTAGAACAGCAGAAGTAAGGATTACAGGCAAGGCAGCAAATGGGCCATTCATTCAATATGACCTATCCGAATGGTGTTGTTCTGAAGCTCATGCTGTCAAATTTGGTGCTTATCAAATCGCTAAAAGAAAAGCAATTACACATACTCTTAGAATTTCAGTAAGGCCATCAACTTTTAATAGCACTCTTACCCTTGGCGATATTGTAAGAGTCAAACTAAGAAGAGAAACAAACGTTGGAACCGTTGATTTTCATGATTATTTATACGAAGTAGAACGGATAGAAAAAAATACGGCGGGTAATGTCACTCTTGATTTAATCCATTTTCCTGTTGATTCAAATAAAAGATCAATAGTTGCTAAACATGTCGTAGCGGCAACGCCTTCAAATGATGTTTTGCCCTCTGGTAGAAATGACTTTACTTGTAATTCAAACACTAGTGATACGGCTATAATTGATGATGGCACTGATTGGCCTTATTCATGGACTAGTACTTTTGATACGGATTGGGATATGACCGATGATTTTAATGAAGGTGATCTTGAGGATGATTTAAATAATGGTAATGATTCTTTAGATGATGATCATCCAACCGGATTAACTGATGATTCTGGTAGTGATCCTTTAGCCGTTGGCGATTCTCTTACAGCATCAGGCCCGGCTTGTGCAAATGGTCGGATTTGTTGGTATAGGAAAGATAAAAAGACAGGTGAAAAAACGTTAATTAATTGCGCTTCTAGTAGTAATGGTTCAGGATCAATGACATTAACGACAGCGGATATTGATCATACGATCATTGCTGAATGGTCTTGTCCTGATCCCGGCAGTGATGACGGTTTTGGGACACCAGAAGAAAACGGAGAGTCAGACGAGGTTGAGCCAGATGTAACTGATTACACCTATGCAAGGTGGACCGGTAAGATGATTAGGTTTAGCAATCAAACATGTGTTTGGAATGGTCAGATTTGTGATCCAGCTTTAGCCAATAGCAGCACAACGACGACGGATTGGACAACCCCTTGGTATACCTTCAATAATTACCTAACCATTTCTGGTGCTTATGGTTGTTTTATGAACACAACTCCAGCAAGCGGCGGTAACTCTGGTACTTTCTTTCATCCTGAACAAGGGCCGGTCCCATGGAGAGCAAACGTAAGAACAACGCAAATGAGTGGGTGTGGGGGAGGTTCTCTTTCAATCGGAGGTTTAGGCGTTGATGGTAATGGCGGGGGTTGTTCTGGCTCAACAAATCCGTTTATGACTTTTGGGTGTGTTGATACCGGTTCTTATTGGGCGATAGAAGGTAAATGGGAATTTAGCAATGACACCGGCGCTACTAAAACAGTCGCGGCATCTTGGGGCGGTCGTTCAGGTACAAATGATGGTTCAAATCCTGAATAATTATGGCGGCTAATTTCCCTTCACTTTTGCCAAGCGGTCGTATTTTTACACCCGGTAGCTTTTCATCTAGTGCTTTAGGTAATCTTTCAGGCACTGAAACTAACGTAAGACATTCAAGCGCATCTTATGGGCATCAACTAAGGCTTACTTTTATTTCTGTTACTCGATCACAACAACAAAGTTTAGTAAGTCACTATGCCTTTCATGGAAACTTTGAGCCGTTTGATTTGTCAACAGAAACTTTAACAGCAACTAATTTAACTTTTCCAACTGGTTATAAGTGGCGATATTCTGCAAGTCCAGCAATGGAAGAAGTAAACGGACAGATAAATATAACGGTCAATCTTGAATTATTACCTCCATACACAATTTAAAAAATGAAAGACTTTCCAAGTTCAAGAGTTCCTAATTCAATTAGTTATAATATCGGGGGGTTAAATGTAAGTGAATCAACAACTTTATCTAGTGGGCCCGTACGTTTTCGGCGTAGCAACGTATTAACTGGGCATCAAGTTACTTTTAGATATAGAGACTTAACACAATCAGAAGTTAGTTTATTTAGACAACATTATTTAGACGCGGCGGGTTTACATCATAAGTTTAAAATTCCTGTTGCTGTTTTTGGTGGTGCAAATATAACGGCTTCAACTAGTTTTTATAGATACGCTTCAACACCAGATGAAACACAAAAAGGGGTTTTTCATGACATAGATATTAATGTAGTCGTATTGTCAGGGGTTGACCTTACCTACAATTTAAGTGGTGGAGGGGGTGCTAATACAACGGCTGAAACAGTTTCAGATTCATTTTTTGCTAATGGAACTTCACCGTTTTATTTATTTTGTAAGGACGCGGCAGGACACAGTAGTTCTGACTTAGAATATTTATTAAAAGGAGGCAACGCTAGAGGAGTATGAGCACAACAGTAAAAGTACAAATTCAACAACGAATTGATACGGCTAGTAATTGGACAACAGCCAACCCAACTTTATTAGCTGGAGAAGTTGGATGGGAAAGTGATACTAAGAAATACAAGATCGGGACAGGATCAACGGCGTGGGCTTCGCTGGCGTATGCCCCCGGATCTGGAGGTTATACAGCAGGGACAGGCGTTTCAATTAGCGCGTCAAATGTAATAACAGCAAGCGCGGTTGCTTTAACAACTGTTCAAACAGCAGCTAACGAAACGGCTCATTTAGCTTTAACAACGCAAGAAGGCGACATAGTAGTTAGGTCAGACGAAAACAAATCTTACGTTCGCAATTCGGGCTCCGCTGGCAGTATGGCAGATTTTACCCTGCTTGCTACCCCGACCGATGCGGTTCTTTCTGTTAATGGAAATACTGGGGCAATAACGGCGGCTCAACTCGCCGCTGCCATAGAGGCGGCTTCTGATTCAAACACTTTCACGGATGCAGATCATACAAAATTAAACGGAATCTCCGCTAGTGCTAATAATTATTCAATTTCAACAGACTTACTAGATGAAGATAATTTTGCTACTAATAGTGCTACTAAAGTTGCATCACAACAATCAATTAAGGCTTACGTAGACGCTAACAGTTCATCTGTAATTGATGAAGATGATTTTGCAAGTAATAGTGCAACTGTGGCTCCTAGTCAACAATCAGTAAAAGCGTATGTAGATACAGCAGATGCACTAAAAGCAAATTTATCAGGCGCTACTTTTACAGGTGATGTTGTATTTACGGGAGATGCTGCAAACGTTACATGGGATAAGTCAACAGATGATTTGATCTTTAATGACAATGCAAAAGCAATATTTGGAACGGGGAATGATTTCCAGATCTACCATGATGGCTCGCACTCGTACATAAAAGATGCTGGTACAGGTACTCTTAGAATTGAAACATCAGAAGCAGGAATATTAAGTGCTGATGGGTCTGAAACTATGGCTCAGTTCGTACAAAATGGTGCTGTATCACTTAGATACGATAACAGTACGAAGTTAGAGACAGACGGAAATGGTATCAACGTAATAGATGATGACTCTACAGTTCAAATTTCTCTTACTGATTCAGGTGGAGCTGCAGGTCATATCTATGGTAAACAGTCTGATAGTTTAATTTCTATATTAGTTAGTAATGGAGAACATGCTGTTAATGCTTATCAAAATGGAGCCGTAGAACTCTATTACGACAACAGTAAAAAATTCTTTACACATTCTGGTGGCACTGAGTTTAATAATGATCTGGATGGTGGTGATAATTGTAAGTTAAGACTAGGAAGTCATCAAGATCTCCAGCTCTACCATGATGGCCTCCAGTCATATATAAAAGAAACAGGAACAGGTAACTTATATATTTCTGCATCTTCAAAAGTACAGATAGATGCGGCCAATGATGACACAATGGCTTCATTTCTTGAGAACGGAGCCGTAAACATCCACTACGACGGTAGTCTGAAGTTTGCGACTTCATCGGACGGGGCTAATTTCTATGGACATGTAGACATAATAAACACCGCATGTCATTTAAATCTTATGGAGTCCGGAGTTACTGATAGCAATCATAGACTCAGACAAAATGCAGGTAATTTATATATACAAAAATTAAGTGATGATAAAAATACAGAAACAAACCAAATAATAGTAGACGGTGGTGGTCAAGTAGAGATATACCACTCAGGTAATAAGAAGTTAGAAACGACGAGTTCGGGAATCACCGTAACTGGATCAGTGACCGAAACTTCAGATATTTCCCTTAAAAATGATATAAACACCATACAAAATCCACTTGAATTGATTGAACAAATTAGAGGTATTAACTTTACTTGGAAAAATAATGGAATGAAATCAATGGGTGTTATAGCTCAAGATGTAGAAAAAGTATTCCCTGAACTTGTACATGGTCAAGAAGGATCTAAAACACTTCAATACTCTGGTTTAATTGGTGCATTAGTAGAATCAGTAAAAGAACTATCAGCAAAAGTAGCCGCCTTAGAGGCGGAATAAATCCCCAAATCAGGGTTAAACTATCAACATCAACTTTTATTTAAAATGGCTATTACGTCTACTTGGGAAGTAAATACAATGGAGCGCGACTTGTCAGATGGTTTCGTTTCAAAAGTGATCTACAGGGTTAAGGGGCTTGATGATGGTACTGAAAAAGCAAGGGCTACAGGTGAGGTAAATTTCGCTAAACCTTCAAGCTTACCAAGTGATTTCAAGAGTTATGAAAGCCTTTCTGAGTCCGTTTGTCTTACATGGGTGAAAGATACTTTAGGAGCTACAGAAGTCACAGCGGTTGAAACTAGCCTTACAAATCAAATTAATGTATTGAATACACCAGTTACAGGAACGGGTAAACCTTGGTCATAGGTTGCTAAGCATAAGCAGGTCTATTAAGGTATGACTGCAAGGCTTACTTTTTAATGGTAAGGAAAATTTTAGATGGGATTAGCGTTGCATCTTTCGCTATGTCTTTAACCATGATTTTGGGTGGTGGTTATTTATATGTAAAGCGTGTTGAATTTATGAATCAAATGATTGCAACGCTTCAAGATCAAATGGTAGATATTATTCAACATCAAATAAAACAACAAATAAAACTGCCAAGTGCAACGGGTCCAGCATTGCCATTTAAGTAATGAAAGAAAACTTTTTACCCAGTTTGCTAGGTCTAGGCTTGATAGGTCAATCGTTTTTTTCTATGTCTTTGTTGTCAAAGTCAGGAGGTTCGGCCCCGTTCGATTTATCCCGATTAGCCACGACAGAGAACAGCGCATCACAAATGCGATATAGCAAAGACGGGGAGAAATTAGATTTAACAATCACTCATAATATGCACCAACCTAAGACGGTTTTATTTAGTAGTGAAAAGTCAAAATGGAACGGTAAGACTGATTATCACCGAAAAGAATATATAGCCCATCACCCTGTAGATAATGCACGTTTAACGGCTGAATATTTACAGTGCATCAAAGATAAAGGCAGCGCAGAATCTAACGGGGAGATCGTAGGAACTTCTTTAGTTACTTCTACACCCGCCGCAAGTACATTGTCTAACATCCCGATAATAGGTTGGGTTGCCAGTGCTTTTGCTGTTAAAAAAGCGGGTCAGATTGGGAAAAATATAGGCGGTGATTTTGTAGATTGCTGATCGTGGAGATAGAAGAAATTGGAATAAGAGAGATACCAGACGCTTCGATTGATACAACAATAATTCGTACATCTAGCCCACAGATACCTAGCAATATAGGTTTCCCGGTTATTCAAATGCCTGGGTGTGTAAGAGCTAGGACGTTAAAAAATAAGCAGCTAGTAACAAATGATGAAAAAGGAAATTTAATTCTTTGTGATGGCAATGTCCCTACATTGGAAAGTATGGCGATTGATTGGGAGGGATTATCAACTGTTGGACCCGTTAAAGAAGATGAACCCGAAATAGTCCCATCTATCCCAAAGATAAAAACACCGAATACCAACGCGAAAAAAGAGGAAAAGAAAGAAACAAAAGAAGGTAATGAAAGTCTTGCTAAAGGTTTGGAACTACCAAAAGTTAACTTAAAAGGAATAAATCAAACTGTCGATCTTCCTTGTCCTCGTCCTGGCTCGCCTCCCCCTGGGGCAGTAGGGAAATTCTCAACTAAGGTCGTTTTACGCTATGAGAAAAATGGTGATTTATGTGAAACCATTTATCAAGACAGAGCATTATTTGATGTCATCAACTCATATACTCCACCACCTAGCACGCTTGTAAATACATCGACAATTGCTATTACTTCAGTTATTGGAGTCACTGTTATTGGGCAACCTTTAGCTAAATTTGTTCAAAAACAACTAAAAGGAAAAGTTAAAAGTTTTTCTAAAAAGATTACGAAGAAGTTATTAGCTATTCGGGGGAAGAAACCGAAGACCCTTTCTTTATCTCAAAGGAGAAAGGCACAACGCCAGTCTCTAAAGTAGTTGATTCTATTTCGTGCTGATGCTGTGGGAGAACATTAGGCGGATTAACTAAACGGACATCTTCACAAACAACGTAGCTAGGGCTATCTTTTGCATAGACAACGCCGAGTTTTAATTGCTCTGCACATACTTTCAAACGTCCAAGAGAGTAATCTAGCTTCTTAGCTTTATATGCTTGTTCTAAATATTTAATACGAGTATTCATAGCGGCCACGCAGTTATTGGTCATGCGTCTATCTAGTGGAACTGCCACGGTTGCCGTTATGCCATAGTTAAATGAAAGATTATTACGAGCTTGCCCTGTTCTTACTGGTTTTGTATATAAAACTCCACCAGGATTTAATAAATTACCGTCATCATCTGTACTATCGTCATATACATTTTCAAGGTACGTTGGTTCAAACGGATCTTTCCAAGTATTGACTTTAGAAATGAAAGGATTAATTGTAAGAGTCGTACCACTGCAACGGATTCCATCACCTACTTCTTGAAACATAAAGCTACCACTTTGAACCTGAATACCTTGATTAATTACTGATCCCTGTGATGTAGCTGAAGGCGATGCTATTGTTGTTGAGTTTGCAAATACTGGCTGACTAAATGTTATTGAGTAAAGACAGATACCGATTCGACTAAAGATTCTGTTGTAGTGGTTCTGTTTATTGTGGTTACATTTGACAAGCCCGGATTTGCTAGCGTTTCTGTGAATGAGAAAGCGTTGCCAGCCATTTTTATTCCCCAATCGGGTTTGTTTGCTGGTGTTACATCTACTGATGTCCATGTAAAGGTGATGTTGTCAACGGTTTGAGGTGTATTTAATACAGCTTTAGGTGAAATAGTATTGGTTCCAATTGGCTCTATATTGTGACCTGAGACAACGTATTCATACCCTGAACGGTAATCAACTGAGGTGATAGTTTCGTTGACTACAGTTTTAGTTTCTTGTCTGCTGTTTAGAGTACCAGTTGAAAATGTGGGCACAACGGGAACAGCAGAAACACTAGTGCCTGCAAAGGATATAAGCAGTAATAACTTATATATTTTATGCACTATTTAATAGTTATTTCTGAACTTGATTGGCCTGTAGCTGTAGTACCTGCTCCTCCAGCAGTAATCGTAACAACACCAGCACTTGTGACCGTACCAGCAAGGTTTCCAGCTACACCTCCAGAGGTGACAACCGTATTACCGAAGGCTGGCATGTCAGCTACAACACCTGCTGATACATCCACGCCTGAACCTATAGCTGGTATAGCGTCCCCTTGGAGCCAGCTTTCCTCGAAAGAATAAGCACTGCCTACAGTATTCATCTCGTAAACACCAACATCAAGGGTTGCTGCTGCGGAAGAAGATCCTGCTGTTAATTTTCCAAAGTGTTCTCCAGTAGTCACTTTCATGTTGTTACCAGAGACAGCGTAAGTAGATGGAACTCTAATGGCCTGTACTGCTGCTCCATCAACTTTTAAGCTTGCTGATTGAGTATGTTTTATAGATATGTCTGCATAGCAGGGACTAGCAGCCAAAAGGAGAAAAGGGATTAGTAGTCGTTTCATGATTAGTCAGGCAGCAAGTACAGCGTTTCACTAATTTTCTTTGCTGTTACATTAGCTATTTTATCTACTGGCCCCTGTTCATACGTAACAACTAG
>Ga0208815_1000168_pt1 | contig 21073 bp, 22 predicted proteins | sample Virmet3438_5245_FD_185733 | JGI IMG/M metagenome (GOLD analysis project Ga0208815, IMG submission 185733) | Marine viral communities from the Southern Atlantic ocean transect to study dissolved organic matter and carbon cycling - metaG... | ecosystem: Environmental > Aquatic > Marine > Oceanic ... | reverse complement strand
GCTCTAAGGTCGTTTACGACGAAGCCAAGGCCCGTGACGTAGACATTGGCTTTGCGGCCATCTCACTTCGCGGCCCACGAGGAACCATCAAAGTTGTTCCTGACCAAAACTGTCAGCCCGATGTCGCCTGGATGCTCCAGCTCGACACTTGGAGCCTGAACACTCTTGGTGAGGCGCCAATGTTCTTGGACCTTGATAATAATCGCATGCTTCGCGAAAGTGCGGCAGACGCTTACGAGGTACGCCTGGGTTACTACGGCAACGTCGCTTGCAATGCGCCTGGATACAACTGTCGCGTAGCATTGGCATAATTCAGGCTCAGGAAGGAGATTGAGTTATGGCGAATCGTGATTTTAAGAATGTGCAAGCGCTAGAGCGCGAGCTAAAAATTATTGCGGGCCGTGTTACGTTTAGCGGTTCTGGCGCTACCGTAACGACCAACGCAGGTAGCGGGTTTACCGTTGCCCGCGATGGCAGCAACGCGGGAGAGTACATTGTCACTCTAACTGACAAGTACACAGACCTCCTTCATTGCTCGGCGACTTATGTGCAAATTGCGGGTAGCGATACTCTGTTTGCACAGGTTGAGGCTCATGATGTTGCTTCAGCCAAGACAGTGGAGATTCACTTGATTAATGACGCGGGTTCGGCATTGGCCCCCAGCGACACTGACCAAATGACCTTTATGCTGGTGCTTAAGAACAGCAGCGTAACTTAAGGAGCCTAAAATGCCCGACCCAGGAAACCTGGCGGTCATGATCCTCGACAAAGCCAAGGAGTCATCCGAAGGCAAAGACGAGGGTGAAGGCTACGCGAAAATGGCCCGAAAGGAAGCAGGTGATGCTTTCCTCAAGGCCATCGCAGATGGCGACGGAGAGATGGTGGCGCAAGCGCTACAGGACCTTCACGACATCAGTATGAATTAATTGGACGGGGGCGAAAGCCCCCGGTCCTTTATCGGAGGGCTGGATGCCGAATAACACTACCACCCTCGCCCAGCTCATCACCCGTGTAAGACAACGGGCCGATATGGTGGGGTCCGCCTTCGTCTCAGACTCAGAGATTGTTGACTATATCAACGTCGCCATGGCGGAGATTCACGATTTACTCGTGACCAAATACGAAGACTACTACGTCAAAGATAGCTCGGAGTCGCCCAAGTCTGGCGATTACACGCTTCCTGCCGACAACCCAGGAACACTGCCCACGGACTTCTACAAGGCCCTGGGGGTTGATTTGGTGTCCGGTGGACTGACGTATCGCCTGAAGCGCTACAGCTTTCAGGACCGCAACATGTACAACTCGCCTGGGGCGGTGGCTGCGAGAATCGCAGATACGCGCTACACCATCCAGGGGAACAAGATTAAGTTCATTCCCAACCCGACAACATCAGGAACGGCGAAGCTCTACTACGTGCCGGAAGCTCAAAGGTTTGATGCAGGCTCTACGAGCGCCACCATTGTCAGCGTGGCCCCTGCCGTAGCCAATGGCTACGAGGAATACGTGGTGGTCGATGCGGCCATTAAATGCCTGCTCAAAGAAGAGTCTGATGTTCAGCCCCACATGGTCTACAAAGAGCAGCTTCGGAAGCGGCTTGAGGCCGCAGCGGGCAACAGGGATGCCGGGGAATCCTACAAGATTAGCGACGTTAACACTGGCGTCTATCTCGAAGACTACGTCAACTATCGGGGCTTCTGATGGTTGAGTACGAGAAATACAGAAGCGACAACTACGAGCTTAATCGAGTCCAAGACAAGATTGAGGACTTTGCGCGTGGTGTGCAGCTTGGCGGGATTATTGATGGGCGGCTTATTGCCAACATTGACCTAGTGGCGAACAAGACTTACCAGGTCTACCATGGCCTTGGCCGAAGGTATAAAGGCTATGTGGTCGTCTCTTCGACAGCCGCGAATGTCGTTATTGTCAAAGAGGGCGAGAACAACAGCCCGGACAAGTACCTTCCGGTTCAGTCTGCGGCAGACTCAACCATTAGCCTGTGGGTGTTTTGATGCCGTTAGAGAAGAAAACACTCTCGTTTCCGCTCGCTAAAGGCATGGACGAAAAACCATCGGCCCCATCCCTTGGTATTGATTCATTGCAGGCCGCAGACAACGTGCGTTTCGAAAAGACTGGCCAGGTCAGGAAGCGCGGCGGGTTTGTTCTGACAAGCAGCACGCAGGCATACGTAACTGCCGGGTCAGGCGGTTCGGTTGGCGGCTCGGGCTCTATCTCCACAGGAGAGGCCATTGTTCAGTACAAGGATGAGACGCTCATCTTTGATGGCAGCAAGGTCTACTCAAAGATAACCGCCCCGCCAACCACAGACGTGTTGGTGGACAAGGGGACCTTTGTCCCCATGACGGTTCAAAACAAGTTTAAGCGCCGAGTAACCGATAGGCGGCAGGGAAATGCCCAGATAACAGAGGCAAACGGCATCAGGGTTTACACCTGGGCGGAGTACCAGTTCTACCCAACCCTGGCGCAGTATCAGGTAAGGTACGATGCCGAGGATATAGAAACGGGCGTCTTGATCCAATCGAACAAGTTGCTCGCATCTTACGCCATTACCGTCGCAGCTTCCGCTGCCAACTGCCTGTATGAGGTACCAAGGCCGCAATGCCTTACGGTGAGTAACCGTATATTTCTTCTTTACCAGGACACGGTAAACAACAAGATAAAGTACCGAAGCATTGATTGCTCAACATCGACAACAGTGGCGCAGGGTGAGACGGCGGAAGCAACGCTTCAGGACAACAGCGGGGGGTCAGGCGTAGACATTGCGCTAGATGCAACATACCCCATTTTTGCTGTCGATGCGGCAGGGACGCAGTCTTTAGCCAATGGGGGAGTGCTTGCTTACTACACTGGGTCGGCGTTTAAGGTTCAGTACCTTGAGGTTGATGGCACTACGCTTAGGGGGACAACCGTTGCCACTGTTTCAGCGACGGCTTCTTTCTCTACTTATGTCAAAGGGACAGACACTGTTCTTCCTAGTGAGATATTTGTAAAAACCTTAGACGACAGCGCAAGCGCAACCACTGCGGCAATTGTTTTTGGGTGCACGGTTTCACATGGCGGTTCAAGCAAAATATACATCACCCTACTGAGTGATAATTTATCTAGCCAGATAAGTTACCTGGATTTTGCAACAGATGCGTTTCCTACGGCAAATGCAGACATGTACCTGCTTGCAGGAACTGCAGGTACTGCCGCGTCGGGCTCGACCGATATTTATGTCCCGGTTACGGTCGTAAAAAAAGCTGAACCGGGAAGCACGGCAAAGACGCCGAAGCACTGGTCGAGGATATATAAGATAGCCCTTGATACAAGGGTTGTGGCGTCAATTTCGACATCATCAATAAATGTCCATAAAGACACTTTGAGCTACTGCTCAACCATAACGTCTGATGCATTTAGGGTTGGATCAAGCCTCTATTTCGGCATGTCCGTGGTAAATGACAACCTTTTAGCCGAAGACACTTCGGGCAGCTCTCGATTAAGAAGGGGGCTATCAAACACCCTTGCAGTGCTAAACCACAACGGAGAATTAATTGGCGCAACCAAAATGGGACAATGCGCAACATGCATAACCTCCGAGTACGTAACGTTGGACCCAGCCCAATATGCCTTTGTTGAAGGAACAAGCCCTCAAACAAACAGAAGATTATGGACGGGCATTCAGCGAGTTTCCAAGGATGCGTCTGCGGGCAAATATCGATTCGGCGCTTCTCGATTTGCCGGATACATAAACACATCCAGAGACACCGCATCGACACACCACAACTATGACCCGGACAATGTGTTTGGAATAAGCATGGTTACTTGCGACTTTGCGCCAAGCAGAACAATTGCGAGTGCGGATGCTGATGGGTCGCTCCTTTTGACTGGCGGAGTCGCTCACGCCTATGATGGAGATCGCATTTTCGAGAACGACTTTGTCGTATCGCCAAGCATTTCCCAACTGGTGCAAACGGGCGCGTCAGCGTCAACCTACGTTGCGGGCGGGACAGTTCGCGGCTTTCCTGACGGAAAGGTTCTCAAGTATTCAGCCATTTATGAGTGGGGTGACTCAAACGGAAACGTTTACCGGTCTGCCCCTGCGCCGTTTAACGAAACAACAATTACTAGCGGAATTCCTAAAACCATTTCTGTCCATGACGGGGGAAGCGGCTATACGGCAGGAGTGGCTTATCCTGCATCTGGCGGAGCAGGGCAAGGGCTCCTCGTTACAGCCTCAAGCGTTGATGGAAGCGGGGGAATAACCGCTGTAAGCCTTTCAAGCAGTAGCCTGGATGTAAGAGGTCATGGGTACGCGGCAACAAACAGGGTAACTTTAACCGGTGGAGGGGGTAACGCCGAGATAGATATAGATACCGTCTACAACACAAACAGGGTAACTGTTTACGTCCGCCCTCTTCCCCAGGCCTTAACGCGAAAAGGCGCCATTAGCGAGTCTTACTCCATTGGGGGATCAACAGCCGCGCCAACAGGCAAGGGCGTAAACATTATCATCTATCGAACAGACGATGATGGTGCTCAGTTCTACGAGATAGGATCAATTCCGATACTTAATGGTGTTGGAGCTGGTGACGAAATCGCCCTTATCGACATGCCCCCCGATTATGCAAACGTCATCAATGCGGAGCCAATGTACACAACAGACGGCGAAGTAGAGTCTGGGTGCTTTGGTTCATGCACTGACCTTGTTAAGCATCAAGGAAAGATATTTGCAGCAGGCATCGACGACAACGTGTATATGTCCGTGCCGTTGACCGATGGTTCTGCCGTTCGCTTTCCGGCGTCCTATAGTGAGTTTCAGATTAACTTCCCTGGTGACCCGTCCGCCTTAACAGCAATTGAAAGTAACCTGGACCACCTGGTCATCTTCACCGAAGACAATGGGTTCTTTGTTTCAGGCAGAGGGCCTGACCGACTAGGCTTTGGGCCTTACCGCCCACCAAGGCTGTTTGCTTCTGGCCAAGGGGCGAAGGCAGGCGCGGCCCATACGGACTCGCCTATTGGGGCGTTCATTCAGTCAGATCGAGGCATCTACGTTGTTGGTCGAGACATGAGCGTAAAGTACCTTGGCGCCCAAGTAGAAGATAAAACGTCTAAGCTAGCCATCAACATGCTAAGGCACGATGAGACAAACGAAGTTCGAATTATGCTGTCCAACAAAGGGACGGCATCTGGCTCTGATGAATACCTTGTTTACAACTACTACTTTGGCCAGTGGAGCAGGTACACAGTCGCATACACATCATCCGCTTGGCAGGTAGGCGAAGTCTATGACGGGACAACCTTCCAGAGGCTTACCGCAGACGGCAAGCAGTGGGCGCAGTCCACAACAGTTTTTCAGGACAACAGCGCCAACTATGACATGGTGGTCGACACGGGGTTTATCTCCCCGACAGGCATTCTTCGCAAAGACAGAATCTACCGATTCATGTACTTGGGAGAGTACAAGGGAGCGCATGAGGCAGAGGCGCAGATTTACGTAGACTACAAGGCAAGCGACACGGCATCCCCAACGATAAATGTAAGCGGCGCCCCCAGCGATATCTTCCTGTACCGCACTCATATGCCTAGCCAAAAGAACAGAGCGCTAAGAATCAAGCTTGTTCTCACGGGCTCTACGGAGTGCGCGTACTTGAATGGACTAGCCTTTGAGGTTGGCGTACGGCCAGAGGGCACAAACTTTAAGACATCTCAAGCGAGGACATTCTAATGGCGGGTGAAAGTGCATTTCTATCTCAGATGCTTCGGCAGCAAGCAGCAGCAGAAGAGCGCGGGCAAATGGTTAGGGACGCCATTTCCGGGCAAGCGGCGTCTCAGATTATGCAGCAAATTGCGATGGGTGAAATTCAGCGCGAGATGGCAAGAGAAGCCCAAACAGGGCGAGCCCTTGAGTCGGCAGCGGGAAGACAAGCGCAGCGCGATGTTAGCAAGTCTCGATTAGAGACACAGAAAGAGCTTGAAGAAAAGCAAAAGCTGCTTGGCTTGATTGGCGGCGCAGCAGAGGCAACGGGCGCCCTTGGCGGTTACCTGGTTTCCCAGGACGCCTTAGAGGAAGCTCAATTCAAAGCAAGAGTAGAAAAGGCTGCGCTTAACCCGGAAGTTGATGACATGTCGCAGTTTAACCCAGAAGACCTTGAGGCTCTTCGGGCAATGTCTGTAAAGGCCGAAGCTGAAGAAGATCTTGAAAAGCTCAAAGAGAAATCTAAACCAGTAATTGTACCGGGGGCGTACTATGCCTGATGAATCAATTTACGGATACCTCGACACCGACCCTACACAGGAAGACATCTCGCAAGCGGGCGGAGAGGTTCGTCAGGAATGGGAAGCCCTTGTTAGGTCAAAGGGTGGAGATCCTGACGACTATTACTACAGGATGTCTGACGACCAATACCGGCAAAAAACGCAAGAACGGGCGGCCGAGCTTGGGCGAGGAGCGGCAAGGGAAAGGGCGGGACTGGAGGGCGACAAACTTTTTGAGTATGCGTCCCGACTAGCAGAAACCGCCGAAGGAAAAAGAAAAACAGAAGGACAAATAAGGGCAGAGCGAGCGCTTCAAATTTTAACCGGAGCGCAGCGAGGGATGGCTGCGTCGAGCACTGGTTTTGATGCGGCGCAAAGCCTTCGAACAGGAGAGCGAGCGGCTCAAAGGTCTGAGGCTGAAGGCGAGGCGCAAATTAGCGCGGCAGCAGAATTGGCGAGGCAGCAGGCTGGAGCTAGCCTAGAGCAGCTTCTAATAGCGGGCGAGCAGCGAGCAGAGGACAAGGCTTTCGCCATGGCGCAAATTCAGCAACAAGCAGAAGCGACAGAGGGCTCTATGTTTGCAAATGTCCTTGAAGGCATATTTGGCGCTATTGGCGGGATTGCCGGCGGCATAATAGGCGGCCCAACGGGCGCTGAGGCGGGAGCTAAGGGCGCGGGCGCTTTTGGTCAAGGCATTGGCCGGTGGATGGCTTAGGAGAGAGATATGGCGGATGCATACAAGCAAGCGATGATGCAAGAATACAGCAAAAGAAGGGCCAGCCTTGCGCCCGCTTTTGCAGCAGCGGAAGAGGCGAGTGACCGACGCGAGCAATTGGCCAGCAAAGACCCGCTTGTAAAGCTTTCCGCAATGGCAGGAAGCCCGGCATTCAGGGCTCAGGCGATGTCGTACGCAAAGCAATACCCGGAGAGGGCTGCGGAGTTTAGAGAGCTAGCCTCTTTAGGCCATGTCCCGTCCGGCATTGGCAGGATGAGCGTGGAGACGGAAGAGGGTCTTCAGCAGTCAATGGAAAGAGAAATAGACCAAGAGCAGCTAATGTCTGTTGAGCCAGAGCAGACCGAGACAAGCGAAGCCCCCCAGGTAGCCGATTCTCCATTTGCCAAAGAGGCGGGAGATGCAGCAACCGCAGGGGCAGGCCTAACCTCCGGTGTCGACAGCGTCATATACAGGCTGCGGCAAACAGAGAAGGCAATTAAAGAGTCAACAGGAAAGCAGAAAGAAGCACTAGAAGCTCACGCTGAAACGCTCAAGGCCCAGGCAGGGGAAGTTGCAGCCAGAGAACAGGAGATGGCTGACAGGGCCGACCGGCGCGTTCGCGGCATGGAGCTTATGAAGCAGCGCCACGACGAGGCCACTGCTCGGGCTGAAGCGGAAATCCGAAATGCAGAGCGCATGGTCACAAGCCATGAGATTGACCCCAACAGGGCATTCAAGACAACAGGCGCTCGCGTCGGCTCAGCCATTGCCATTGCAATGAGCGCTCTTGGGCAGGGCATGTCTGGGCGAGCTGGGCCAAACACTGCATACAAAATCATCAACGATGCAATCAATCGAGACATTGACCTTCAGAAAGAAGAGCTTCGGACTCGCAAAGATGTGCTTCGAAACAAGAACAACCTTTACGCCAATATGATGGCCAAGTTTGGCAATGAGCGCTCGGCGGAGCTTGCGACCGCAAAGGCGGGTATTACTGCGGCAACCCAAAGCCTTCAGGCCCTAAAGGCAACACACAAAAGCGAAAACGCTCACCTTGCTATTGATGAGCAGATTGCAAAACTTGAGGCTGACGGACAAAAGAAAACAGCAGAACTTCTTCAAGTTGAGGGAAGTCTTGCTGTTGCCAAAATGAACGCCCAGGCTCGGGCGGGTGTCCGGGGCAGGCCCGGAAAGCAGGCCTCGACTGCTGGAAAGCTTGCAATGGCAAAAGCGCAGGTTAAGGAGCTTGCCGCTGCTTTTGAAGATGTTGATTGGAGCGAAGGGCTTACAGGCTCTTTTTTAAGAACTGTTTTTGGCGAATCAGCGGTTTCTGCATTCGCAAGCAGAGACGCAACAATTTATGAAAACCTCAGAACTATTACCGCCAAGTTTATTACAAACGCAACAGACGGCGGTCGCCCAACAGACAAAGACTTCGCTGTTCTTCTCGCCCTCATTCCTCCTGGTATTACAAACAAAAACAAGGGCAGGGAAATGATTGGGCAACTAGAGGGGATTCTAGAGAGGGCGTCATCTGCCGGAGGAATGACCAAGGGCTTTCTGGAACAGTACGGAAATACGCTAGGCTACGATGCTAAAAAAGAACTTCAATACAGATACCAAGACGTTGAAAAGCTGAAAGAGCAGCTTGGGTTTACGGAAGGTCAGTAATGCCAAAGCTCTACGACAGGCAAGCCAACGAGTGGCGAGACATAGCCGACCACCTTGTGGAGGATGCCTACAAGAGCGGGCGTTTCCTTTTTAAAAAAGGTGCTGAGGTCAATATCCAGTTGCCTGATGGGCGCTACGGGACAGTGCCGGCAGAAAAACTTGGCGATGCCCTTCAAGCCGGGGCCACTTACGACCTAGCAGTAGACAGACAGGAGCGCATTGAGCAGGCCGAGTATGGTGGGAAAGAAAGAGAACTTGAAGCTCTTTTCTTGGCCGCCGGAAGGGGTTTAACGTTCGGCCTCTCCGACGTGGCTGCTGAGAAGTTCGGTGATTACTCAGAAGAAGAGCTTCGTAAGCTCGAAGAATACAATCCCACTATTAGTGCCGTTGGTGAAATTGGTGGGGCTGTACTGCCTGCTTTTTTCACTGGCGGCACGTCTACTGCTGCAAAGATTCTTTCTGGAGCTTCAGCTTTTACCCCAGCAGGACAGGCGGCGCGTGCAGGCATTGCGACTGAGAAAGCAGTCGCTGGCGCCATCGGCCTGGATAAGGCCACAACTGTTGCCGACAAGATGCTCAAGGGCGGAGCCTCTCTTGGCGCAGCCGCAGGCATAGAGGGTGTTCTCTTTGGAGCAGGTGAGACTTTCTCTGAGGAGCTACTTGGCAGAGCAGATAGAACAGCAGAGCAGATGCTTGCTAACATCGGAAGCGTTGGCCTCTTGTCGGGCGGCATCGGAACCGCCTTAGGCGCTGGCCCAGGAGCGCTTACTAAGGCCTTCCAGGCATTCCACGGCAACAGGTTCTCCAAGGGACTTGGCGACAAGGTGGCCCAGTTTTCTGACGACCTGACTGCGGCTATGACCAGTGGCGACAGGGCGACGATTGCCAAGTTTAGAGACCCGGAGTTTTTGGATAGATACATTGGCTTTGATTCCATTAAGTCCAAAACTCAAAACGACACGGTTGAGTACCTTAACGGTTTTGTCAAAGACCTGGAAGACGCCACGCGGATGGCTTCGGGGTCAACAAAAGCGGCAAGGATGGAGGATCTGGCGGGCTCGGAGAACGCGACCGCGACAATACAGGGGTCTATAGACGCTCTTGTTGCGGTTAAAAAATCCCTTGAAACGATGCTTGATGACCCAGTGGCCTATAAGGCCGCCCAGGAAAAAGCGGGCGACTTGATGGGTGCTGTTGATTTGCAGCTCAAAAAAATGGGCGAGGCCATTGAAGCCCACTTAAAAGACTCGGGGCAACTCCCAAAAGGGGGCAAGGTTGTTCTTGAAAACGGTTCGTTTGCGATTAGGACAAAGGAGTACAAGGTCGGGGCGGCCACATCCAAAGAAGTGGATATTGACACCCCCCTTGGAGACCTCTCAGAAAAAGATAGGCTCGCGAGAGCGGCGGATGCTGAAAGAAAGTTTGCTGAAGAGGGTGAAAGAATAGGCAAGAGCCAGGCCGAATTACGGTCTGACATTGAAAACATTCAAGCGCATTTTGACGACAACCGCATTGCTCCAGAATTTTTAGAGGAAGCCCGAAACGATTTGGCTCGCTTTAAAAAGGAACTGAGTGAGTCAGAGGCGGCAGCCGCCGTCAGAGGAGCCCCTGAAATAACCGCCATCCCCACCGACTGGGGCAAGTTGCCTGCCACTATCTTTAATCAACTCGATGAGTTTAAAAAGGTTGTTGGAACCTACGCATACAAAACACGGCCAACCGGCAAGGTTAGCTTTAATGCCAATGCGGAGATGGACACCCTCTACCAAAGCCTGCGAAACGTCCTTGAAGACGAATCTCTTTTTGGCGCGGCAGCAAAAGCGCAAGAAGCGGTCAACGCCCCATTTCATAAACTTCTTAAAAATGCGACTCGCTTCCAAAAGCGCTTTCTTGTCAAAGATGGAGACAAGTATGTGGCCAACCCCGGCAAGGTGGCCACATTCATTAAACGCTCTGATGATTTTGACGAAAGGGCCGCTCTCGACAAAGATGCATTTGAGGACACGGTTAAATCGTTTCAGGAATTTATTAATGCCGCTAAAGGTTCTTATGGGGACGACTTTTCTCGCTTTGCCCGCAACACCGAAGCCATCAACAAACAATGGGCCGACTTTGGAGAACTCCTCGCAGCACAGAAAGAACTCCGACACCTATCTCAGACCAACGATAGCTCCATGTCCCTGCTTGCTGGTGGCGCTGCTTACGCCATAGGCGGCATACCAGGCGCTGTTGTAGCCGCCGCAGCTAACGACATCATCCGGCCCGGAAACGCCATCAGACGGCGCATGGTGGTCCACAACATGAAGTCTATGATGACTAAGCGCATAGACAAGAGTGTGTCTCGGGTGACCGACCGGATAATGAAGAATAAGGCCGGTGGTCCGCAGAGGGCATCGAAGGTTCCGTCCATCCTGGCGCTCGTAGGCGTGAAGTCCACGGGCGACTCGAATGAGGACATCGCGGCAGAGATGCAAGCCATCCAGCAAGTCTCAGCCCCTGACGCTCTTACAGCTCGCATTGAAAAGGGCACCGCTGACCTGGAGGATGCGCCAATAATTCGAGAAGAATTGACCAACGCAACAATTAGGCAGATAGGCATGCTAAGGGATGCTGCGGCTAAGGGGGCAATCGTGGAGACTGACCCGCTAACGGGACAGCAGAAGATTGTGATGTCGGACTCGGGCAAGGGTGAATACAGGGAGGTCAGAGATACGCTGGCGGACCCAGTAGGAAACTCTACACAGGCGCTCGAAGACGGCACTGCTAGCCGCACCATGGGGCAGACATTCGCGCAGGCTTTTCCAATCCTCTTTCAGGAGTATGTAGAGAAGCTCCTTAGCGGCATTCGGGAGGAAGCGGAGAAAACGGGTATCGCACTAGCCTTTGCCGATACTATGCAGCTAAGTAACTTTACGGGAATACCCCTGAGCCCAACGCTTAACCCTGGCTTTATCGGAGCCATGCAGAATGTCATGAAAGCGACAGACCAGGGAAGACGGCCCCAGAGGCGAGTTGCCTCTTTGAAAGAGTCAGCCAATCGCGCTATACTACCAGTAGAACAGGCCATAACCTGAACCATTTGAGATGAAGATATGTCTCGGCCTTGTGCCCTAGGAGGATTTGATGAGGACGCTTACCTTTAAGACCGCAGTCAGCGGCACTATCTCGGCTACACCCGCTCTTGATTTAAAAGTTCAGGAACACGGGTCGCAGACTTGGGAAATTTTTACTGATTCAGCCAACTGCAAAGTGATTCTTTACTCTGTCTTTACTGATACCGATGGCACCGAAACCGAGGCGCAACTGAAGGAGATTACACTTACGGCTGGAACGCTTGAGGTGGTTAACTACGACATGAAGCTTGAGCATGTGCGTGCAAAATATGATGATACCGGCAGCGGCAGCATGAGTGGAACGCTTCGAATCAAAGCAACAGCATCAAGGAAGTAAGTTATGCCAGACGCAAATATTACAAGAGTCCCGGCAAGCGGCGGGGGAGCGACCGGCCAAGGCACCTACGCCACAAGCTCATCAGGTGCGGGGTCTATGGCTCTCGACTTCGACGCTGGCTCGCACCAGAAAATTACGTTGACCGGGAATCAAACCGGCATCACCTATTCGAACGGGCCAGCAGCGAACGAATCAAAAACGGTGACGATTGACCTGGTTCAAGACGGGAGTGGCAGTCGAGAAATGTCTTGGCCTGCGGCTCTCAAATGGGCCGGGAATGTTGCATGCACGCTAAGCACGGGGGCAAACGAAATTGACCGCGTAGCAATTGAAGCCGTCAATGATGGCTCAAGCACCGTGTATTACGCTCATGTTCTCGGGCAGGATATGTCATGATCCCGGTTGACGCTGGCTTTGTTTATCCCAAAACGGGACTCGACGCAGACCTTCGCTTTAATGCATCGCGGAGGTTTGTCAGTTCAGGCTCAACGCAGTTTACGCAGGGTTCGAGCAGGGTTGATTTCACAAACCCAAATGCGTTTACCAATTTTTCGTGGACGTGCTGGTTTCAGTTCACAGCAGGCGCGTCAAGCCTAGAGTATATGGGGTGGGCACCAAACGTCTCGTGGGGTATCGATTCATCCGGTGATTTAAAGTTTTACGACAAAACAACCAGCACCTCTTACCAGTCAACGAACGTCGCAGTTGACGTTTCTGACGATCTAGCGTGGCACCACCTTGCATATACGCTTTCAAGCGGCGGGGCCTTAAAGGGTTACCTTGATGGACAAGAGTTCGCTATGGCTCAGCCGAGCGGCGGGATAACCATTGGAACGAGCACGGGCACAACCGCGTCAGGAATTGGAAGCTTTCAAGCAGGTGGTGGAGGCTCCATCGACTTCAACGGCAGCCTGTGTCACGTCGGTTGGTTTGCATCCGTTTTGACGCAAGAAAACATTCGCGACCTGATGAAGTGCTCGACCTACGCTGAGGTGCAGGCGGTCGCCACACCGGCCTATTATTTTTTGCTTGAAGAGAACACGAACGACTCTGCTAGCGCGGTGGCTTCAATTGCATCAACCGGCATAAACCACGTCGGCAACCGGGCCCGGCTTCCAAGCGGCTTTGACCTTGTCAGCACGCGCCTGGACGCTAGGAGCGTGAGCGGTCGGTGTGTTGATCTTGATGGTACTGCGGACGGAATGTATGGCACAACGACATTCGACATCAACGGCTCAGGTGATACTACAACGCTTTCGTGCTGGTTCTACGCTGACACTGACACTGTTACGATCGGCGGGGTTACAAAAGGGGCTCTCAGCGGAGCAAACACAACGATTGTCGGAAACACCAAAAGCAACACCACGAACAACTTTGCCATATACACCACGGGGACCAATGAGGTTGCGGCGATTGCCTACTATGCCTCATCCACTCACGTAAAGGTTTCAACCGGCAGCGTTCTTACGACTGGCAAATGGTACCACGTTGCAGCGACGTTCGATAAAGACTCGACGACAATCAAAATCTATCTTGACGGTAAAGAGTGTTCCGGCTCTCCTTCGCTGGCGTATGGCGGGACAGACAACACTTTTGAAATTGGTTTTAGGTGGCTCGGTGGGGGAGTGTCCACAACACAGTACTTCAACGGCAAAATCGCAGACGTGAAAATGTTTGATATTGCATTTTCAGCAGCCCAGGCACTGGAGCAATACCAGAACCCAGAGCAGACTTTACCTACTGGCGCATCGGCTTCAAACTTGAAGCGTTGGTACCCGTTGTCTGAATACGGCACTGCCACTTCCACAAGCTTAGACGGGCTCTATGCTCTGGATGCTTCGGGCAACGGTAAAAACCTGTTGATCAAAAACTCAGGAACCGGGTTGGCACAAGTGGGCGTTCCTCAGCTCGGGCTGAGAAGCTCAAGCTCTAGAATCTATTTCGATCAATCCGATGACAAGGTGACCGTCGGGAACAACGCCGCAATCAACGGTTTGTTTGGCTCTGGTGGTTCAATCGCTTTCTGGCTCAACTGCTTCAGTGATGGCGGCGGAACCTATGGCCGCATCATCGAAACTACTGGCTACATGTGTATCGTTCAGTCTGAATCAAGTGGCAATATTCAGCTTAGATTTGATGCAACGTTCGGCGGAAGTTCTAACGGAACGTGGGTGGGCCCGGCGGCGTCTCTTGTTCTGGGAACGTGGAACCACGTAGTCATTACCTACAATGGATCAAGCGATACCAATGAGCCCTTGATTTACATTAACGGGTCAAGCGTGACGGTAACCGAGTCTTCGGACCCAGACGGCTCAATCAACGCGGATACTGGTGACAAGGTTTTCGGAAACCGGGCAGCAGGAGACCGAGCCTTTCACGGGATTATTTCGGAGATAGCCTACTATAAGGGAACCATCCTGGACGCCGATGCTGTGACGGTGATGTATAACTCGGGCGCTCAAGGCTTTGACTTGCTGACCGATTCTGGGAACTACGACAATTCTGGCGACGTCGACGGTTGGTGGAAGCTCGACAACCCCGTAACGATTGCCGACCTGTCAACGAACAGCAACACGGGAACCGTTGCCGGAAGCCCCGAACTGGCCACGTTGCCAGAGGGAGCAACGGCTGACCTGTCAGTGTTGGGAACACTTACCCAGCGCGCCAACTCTTACGTATTTGCCGGTGTTCCGCTCATTGCTGGTGCTGTTGCAAACGGCACCGCTCTCCAGTTCCCCCCGATTCAATTTGGTACGGGCAACTGGACAATACATTTCTGGTACAAAATTAGCCATGATCACTGGGGGGGCACGTCAAATGCGAGGCTGATTCATTCAAAAGGAAATGAAACTTACTACCTCAACCTAATTGCGTACGAGGCCGACAACTACTGGTGTTATATCCGGGGGGCTAACGGTGACAGTAACGTAATTAACGCCAACGCTCTAAATGTCACGTCTGGCGACGTTTGCGGGCAGTGGGTTCAGATGTGTATTCGCCGAGAAGGCGCTTCAACGTTCACGTTCCACTCTAGAAAAATTGACGGCACTGTTGGGCTAGATTCTAGCGATGACAAAACCGGGACAGACCCCGGAGCCATCAACCTAGATTCACCCTACGGCCTTCGGTTCGGCGCAGGTCATAACGACACCAACCCATACAACAACGCAAGCGGTGCAAGCTTTGCGGGTGTTCGAATATGGGTCGGCGAGGCAATAACAGACGCACAAATCAATGAGCTATTCGAAGCCGATGCTAGATTTTTAAGGAGCCTGTAATGAGCCAATGGTCATGGACTTATATGCTTGTCCCATTATCGGACTTGGACAACGAGTTGCCAACGCGGCGTTATGACTGGGTTGAGTCTGATGAGGACGGCAACGTCACCACCGTCAAGGCTCAGTTCTCAACCGCCAGCAGGACCCGTAAGTGTGGGCTTGGTGCAGCTAGCGACACTCACCGTATTTTCAAGTGCAGTAACCTGAGCTTCCAAGACGGGGATGTGCAGGCGTTTCTTGACCTGGGCTACACCCTCATGTCTCAAGTAGAAGCAGCGGCGTGGGCTGGTGCGTTGCCTGGCCCGGACGAAGGGGGCTGAGGTGGATCCTGAGTCAGCAGTCGGGGGTGGTATCGTGGCTGCAATCGTCGTGGGAATGAGACTCGCGGAGAGATTCAGTGACAAGCGGAACCCGTCGCACAATGGCAATGGGCTAGCTTCAAAGTTGGCCGTGCATGAAGAGAAGCTCGAAGGGCTGAGCGATAGGGTGGACGACGTAAGTGAAAAGACGAGAGAAGCACTAAGCAATACGTATGAGATAATTCGCAGGATGGATATCAAAGACGCAGTAGAGAAAGATAGGCGGGACAGAGATGATACAGGGTAAGACTAACGGGCTAAAGTCGAGTGAGTTTTTAATGACGTTGCTGGGCATGATTGGCGGATGCCTCTGCGCAATCTTTTCTGACAGCCAGTGGGCTCAAGTCGGTGGACCTATCCTTGCTGCCGTGTGTGGCGCTAGCTACTCTCAGTCTAGAGCTACAGTAAAACGAGCCCTTGCGTCTGCGGAGGCTGTGTCGCAGGTAAAAAAGTCGCCGAAGGCCTGAGAGATGCCGTTGCGTCGAGGAACACAACTGGCGGTTCTCTTGACATCGGCTTACGTGTTCTCGGCGTTGGTAATTCTGAAGTGGGGGCCGAAGCCTTTGCGTCAGTTAGTGGCGAGATTGCTGAAGGACTAAGCGCGTTCGTTGATGCGGGCGTAGAAATAAACGAGGCATTGAATTGGCAGACAACGGCAGGACTCAAATGGAGGTTTTAGATGCTGCCCCCAATATTAGCCCGGAAGAAGGCGATGGGTTACCCTGTCTTCGACGGTCAATACGATCTGAACATTGTCGGTGTCCGAAAAAGAAACGGTGCGCCAAACAAGTTCGACGACATGCTGACATGCACGTACAGGCAGGGCGGTCAGTGGATGTCTCATTACTGGACAGCAACAACAGACCCAGGCCAGTATTACCTTCTAAATCCACTCCAAGTAAAAGGCACTGCCATTCTGTGCCCAGGTCACTACAGGGGGATTTGGGAGATTGACTCCCATGCTGGCAAATATGAAGCTCTGTGTCAGCGCGGTGGAGAAGTAACCGTTTGGCGAGATGCCGACAGGGATGGCAACCTCGACATGAGTGGCAAGGTGGACACCGGCTTCTTCGGTATCAACCTGCACAAAGCAGGTGAGCATTCCACCCGCGTAGACAGGTGGTCAGCCGGTTGTCAGGTGCTAGCCAACGAATCAGACTTCGATGAAATGATGAGGCTTGCTCGGTTGCAGGTTGCGACCAATGGATACAAGTCGTTTAGCTATACACTGCTGGAGGAATGGTGATGCCAAAAGGACCAGGGACATATGGAAGCAAGGTGGGCCGACCCCCCAAGGCAAAGAAGCCTAAGCCAAAGAAGGTCAAGCCCAAGAAGAGCAAGCGCTAGTGCTTGTCCTTAGCCTCTACTTCATCTGTGGGCCATATATCTGCGCGATTGCCTAAGAGCAGATCGACAAAATCCTTAAGACCTTCCTTGGTCATCCAGGTCTTTTGCGCAAGGTGAGACACCCACATAAGGATGTCATCTCGCGTTCTGATGCGCACAAGCTCAACTGCGTAATCATAGCCACCCTTGTTGGTGATGATGCAATTGCTCTTGAGCTTCCAGAAGTCTTTCTTTCTTGGTTCAATCTCACTTAGTCTTACAAGGTCTCTCATCTCAACTCCCCTTCTTATGGCTAACCCAGCGGCCATTGCGAATACGTTGTTCTTTACCACATCGGGCGCAATATCGCCTTTTGAAATTCCACGAATATTCCCAGTCATGACTCATCAGGCACAGTGCGCTCATGATGCAACCTCCTCTACGGTGCCTGCATTATGCGGGCTCTTCTTCCCAAAGAACACCCCAACAAATCCAGGCTCCTTATCAACCCTTTCAGACAGCGCTTTGTCCAAAGGAGACCCGTGCCCCATCCTAGCCTCTAGCGCCTTTAGGTCTACAACCACACGGTGTAACTGGTCGCTCAGTTCGAGGTCCTGCTTGTGGCCCTCTATCTGGTATCGCCGATAGTATTCAGCGCTTCTATCTGCGCACTCGTTGGTCAGCAGGATAGTTGTTTCAACAATTGCCCGAAGTCTTTGATGGTCATCTCTAAATAATTTCTTGCGGCTCATCTCATCCCCTCCCTTTCCTTCCTCAGCTTCGCTTCAACCTTGTCAATCTCTTCTGGCCATTTACCCTCTAGGTAGGCGTAGTGCCTCGCCCGGTGGACCATGTCTTCAAACTGCTTCTCTTTTTCTTTCTTGCGGATTTCCATGATTTCTAAAAACAATAATGTCCCCACCGAAACCCCTACCGCAGTTACAAATTCTTCAAGACTCACAGCCCAGCCCCCTTTGCCAATCTTCCAACAAACTCGCTATCGTTGCTGGTGTGTTCCCCATTCGCAGCAATGACTAAAAGAATCTTCTCCTCAAGCTCAGCAATTCGCGCAAGCAGGTGCTCCTTCTGCTCCTGCCAGCGGGCCTTCTCTTCCTCTACGGTCTCTCTGTCTTCAGGAACATCCTGGGCAGAAAGCTCTGTTATCCGCTGCTTTGCTTTCGCAAGTTGAGACTCAAGGTGTGAATTGTAAAACTGTTTTTGATGGTCAACTGTTCGGGGCTCGCTGGGATATGCCGGGAGCATCTTCGATACTTTGAAGTCCCCCCAGCCATATACCGCTATGTGCCCTGCCGTTGCTATCGCCATTATCCCCAGAAGAACTGGAACCCTGCTGGGCGTGCTATGCCCACCGTATGATGCTTTCATTGTATTCCCCTTTACTTAAACGTCCATTTTGTACGATGACAAATAAAGACCTGTCGCACCAAGCACACTTGAAATAGCAATGCCCAATGCCCACTCAAAAAACGTCATTCTTATTTCCCCTTTTTATGTGGCCTCCTATTCCATCTCCCAGGAAAGGAGATGACGTCAGCCAATTTTTTCATGTCCTCTTTCCACGTAACGCGCCATCGGCGCCCCACCTTTTCAGGAAGAGGCTCGCTCATCATTAGCGATTCATTCTTCATTTGATGATGCCTATCGAAGGCTTCACTTAAGTCCCTGCCGTAAGCCGTTATGGTTATAACGCTGGCTCCAACGGATGGCTCCCCTGTCCGATCAAACGGTATCTCTGTCTTGGCGTGCATAAGTCCCTCCCCCTTGCACTGTCCCTTTCTTGCTGTCGGCGACGACCAGGTGAAAGGGTGTTAAAACCTGGCCGCCGCCTGGTGTGGCGAGCAACCACACCTAGAACAAGTATCCCACAACCTCGTCGTACTTCCCATCGAACCTAGTGTGGACCTCTTGTGGCTCAAGCAAGTCCTGCGCAAAGGACAAAGCATCAGCCACTGTTTTCGGAACGTCTTTTACATCCTCAATATATTTATCTCTGCGAAGCCACCACTTCTCAGCCCTGTGTCGAGCAAAGCCCCGGTGCTCAATGCAGATGTATTCAGTTGCCACACTAAGAACACCTTCCCAGTATTCAACGCGCAGCGTCATGTATCCGGACTTGCTCTTATGAGCAGAGTAGCTGATGGATGTTACAGCGTGCTTGTCTACGGCTCTTTGAGACTTCAGGAGCGCAAGCTTGCTGGCCTTCTTACCTAGCTGCTTCTCCTCCATTTGAAACTCGTGGCCGCACTCTTCACACATCCGCAAAGACAGGTGGCATTCAGCCAGACAGATGGGGCAGAACTTAACTGGAGCTTCACCCTTGCCGCTCGACTCCACCGGCATGACCACATCATCGATAGGGCCATGGCGTGAGATGTTGCCGCCATAATCTAGGACCAGGCAATCGTCCTTGCCCTCTGCTGGGCGCATGCCCCTGCCAACCATCTGGACATAGAGCCCTGGAGATACGGTGGGCCGGAGCAGCACAATCATATCTGTCTCCGGCGCATCGAACCCGGTGGTCAGAACATTGCAGTTCACCAGCGCTTTAATATCGCCTTTCTTATAGTCGGCAATCCACTTGGCCCTGTCCTCTGGTAGCGTCTCGCCAGTGATGGGCGCAGCGGTTATACCTGCCCTTCTAAGAGCGTCTGCCACATGATGTGTATGCGCAACTGACACGCAGAAGAAAAGCCAACTGCGGCGACGCTGGCCATGCTTGAGCGCATCTCTTATGGCACCCCCTGTCACATGTTCTGCATCTGCCACGGAGCCAAGCTCTTTTAGGTTATACTCTCCGGCCTGAATGCTTACAGACCCTGTGTCTATCTGTGTTGATGTCGGAGCACTTCTAACCGGAGCGAGCACCCCTTCCTTAATCAGCCTATCGACAGACAGGTTGTACACGATAGAGTCAAACATCTTACCCTTGCCGCCGGTCAGCATTCCGCCGCGCATCCTGTACGGGGTGGCTGTAAGTCCGATGACCCGAAGACCTGGGTGCGCCTTAAGCATCTTCTCTAGAAACTGGCGGTACATCCCTTGGCCAGACTTCGGCACAAGGTGGCACTCATCGATAATGATGAGGCTTGGTGGCGCAATATCTTTGTTGTAGATCGACTGGATGCCAGCGAAAGTTACAGGGTGTCCCAACTCGCGCCGCTTGAGTCCCGCAGAGTAAACGCCAATGCCAACCCCTGGCATGTGTAGCTGCATCTTCTCTGAGTTCTGCTGGATAAGCTCTTTGACATGGGTCAGACACATCACCGTTGTACCTGGCCATTTGGTCAGCAAGGTCTCAATAAGCCCTGCCTGCACATGGCTCTTGCCCGACCCGGTGGGCAATGCAACCAGTGGGTTGCCCTTCTTCTTTAGCAAGTATTTGACCACCGCATCGACGGCCTCTTGCTGATATCCCCTTAGACTGACTTCCATCTTTCACACCCATTCTTTTGCTCTGTTGCCGATAGCTCTTTACTTGTTAGCTCGCATTCCCACTTGCCTGCTCCTGGCATGCGGACGTGCTCACAAGTCCTACAGTTTTTCGAAAGTGGCAGCCCCTTGTGGCACTGCGCTGAAAAGTTACACCACTTGCACTGATACCAATCAGGCCTGTTGGATATCTTTGGCATAGGCACTGGGGACTCCACGATGTCTATGCCACGACCCAGGTATTCTTTTGCTACGTTCGCATCGTAATGCACACGCTCGGTATATATCTCATCGTTGTTCTTGTTCACCGCCATGTACAAACCACGGGTCAGTTTCAGCCCCTTCATGTATAGCTGCATTTGTGCGTGGTGAGCCGGCTTCGATTCAATCATGCCCTTCTTCTTTAGGTCCTGAAAGCTCTTGTCGTTGTGCGTCTTGAACTCCAAGAGGTGTGGCGTTTCAGGGGCGCCAGGTACTCCCATAGCTACCCCATCCACGCTTCCACCAATGTAGCCATCGGCAAACGAGACCCGGTATTGATCACCTTTGGGGGTGTGATCCCAGAC